>ERZ1645192.378-NODE-378-length-36479-cov-9.651823_pt1 | contig 36479 bp, 23 predicted proteins | sample MGYA00575354_ERZ1645192 | MGnify/ENA primary metagenome ERZ1645192 (study PRJEB40844, sample SAMN11349763) | freshwater sediment metagenome | isolation source: river sediment | host: Sediment | place: India: Faizupur Khadar , New Delhi | collected 2017-02-21 ...
GCGGTTTTCTTCCCATGCTGAGCAATAAGATCAGCGAGCTTATCATGGCCAGGCGCATCGAGAAAGTTTACAGCAAGAATGACATACTTACTCTATACCTGAACACTGTTGCCTTTGGTGAAAATGTTTTTGGCATTGAGGCTGCCTCGGCACGATTCTTTAATAAAACAACGAGCAACCTCGCCATTGAAGAATCGGCTGTGCTGGTTGGCATGCTTAAGGCCAACACTTACTATAATCCCCGCCGTAATCCTGAAAATGCAAAGGCAAGAAGGAATGTAGTCCTGGGTCAGATGAAGAAATACAAGTTTCTTGACACAGAAACTGCAGATTCTCTTTCACTGCTGCCGATGGTTATCGATTACAGCAGGAAAACACGGTCGGAAGGTATTGCCGATTATTTTCTGGTTCAGGTGAGGAAAGAGGCTGAAGAAGTCCTGAAGGGTTACAACTCTCCCGATGGCAGCGAATGGGATCTGGAAAGAGATGGCCTTGTAATAGCCACAACACTGAATTATTCCCTTCAGGACTATGCGGTACGCTCATTCAGCGAGCACCTTTCCATAATGCAGCGCAGACTGGAGGCTCAATACAAAAGCTCATCCGGGAAGCGGGCTCTGGAACAGGTAGCTTCAAGAGAACTTGCGAGGCTGGGGCTCGAGCAGAGGGCTTCAGAGATGAGGGTCAGTGAGATTTTCGACTGGAACGGCACTTACTCCGACTCGCTGTCGGTGGCTGACAGTCTTAAGAGGGCGCTTACCCTTCTCCATGCAGGCCTTCTGGCCATGAACCCTCAGTCGGGCGGTATCAAAGCCTGGGTGGGAGGCATAGATTTCACTACTCAGCCATATGACCAGGTACTTGCCAGGCGTCAGCTGGCGTCAGTGTTCAAGCCGGTTCTTTACGCCGCAGCCCTTGAGGATGGTTATGAGCCATGCCGTTACCTCGACAACGATTCCATAACCCTGTCGGGCTTCGACGACTGGAGTCCCGAAAACTTTGATCATTCATACGGGGGAAAATACTCCCTGTCAGGCGCCCTGGCGCAATCGATGAATATACCCACTTTCAGCCTCTTCCTTGAGATAGGATTTGAAAAGGTAAACGAGATGTGGAGAAAAATGCGGTTCTCCTTCGAGCTTGTAAACACTCCTTCACTTGCACTCGGGACAGCCGAGGCTAACATCAGGGAGGTTGCAATTGCTTATTCATCATTCGTAAACGGAGGATACAGGTTGGGACCATGGTGCATAAGCTCGATCAGAACTCACGCAGGAGAAGTAATCTATTCGAGGGAAACCACTGATGAGAAAGTAAGGATAATGACCGAAAGAACCAGCCAGCTTATGTCGGCAATGCTTCAGAAGGCTGTCAGGGAAGGAACCGGCGTCTCGATGAGCAGTGTTTATGGCGTTGATTTCCCGCTTGCAGGAAAGACAGGAACATCACAGGACTATTCGGATGCCTGGTTTGCAGCTTTTAATCCTGGACTGGTTATAGTTTCGAGGGCCGGGGCATCATCAGGATCTATTCACTTCAACAGCGGATCGAACGGTTCGGGAAGCGCCCTTGCACTTCCGCTTGTGGCGCTTACACTTAAAAAAGTGAAGCAGAACCGCTCACTCAGGGAGAGCCTTATTATGCCCTTTCCCGAACTTCCGCCCGATCTGGCCGGAGCCCTCGATTGCCCCGATTTCAAAGACGATAGTCTTTTTGATATCATAATTGATATCTTTGGGAAGGATGAAAAGGAATATGACACGCCAGAACGAAGGGTTCAGAGAAGGGTTAACAGCATCCTCAGGAAAATTTTAAAGAAAAGAAGATATGAAAGATAAACTACCCCATGCATTACTGGTTGTTTGCGTTATCATATTGATGATCCCCGGCCTTGCATGGTCTCAGGACATGAACTGGACCCATTTCAGGGGCAGTAACCTTAACGGCTTATCATCGGCCGTAAATATCCCGCCCGACTGGAACGAAGGTAATACCAGATGGAAGACCGAAATACATGGAAACGGCCATTCGTCTCCGGTCGTTTTCGGAAACCAGGTTTGGATCACCACTGCAACTTCTGACGGCGCTCAGCTTTACGCAGTTTGCGTCGATCTCAGAACCGGCAGAATAATCCATGATGTAAAGGTGTTTGATGTTGATGACCGCATAAGCAAGCACGGGATCAATACCTTTGCAAGCCCAACCCCATGCATAGAAAACGGATTTGTATATGTTCATTTCGGGAGCCTTGGCACAGCCTGCCTCAGGACTGCCGACGGATCGGTAGTCTGGAAACGGACCGACCTGAAATGCAATCATGTGCAGGGTCCGGGCTCATCCCCTGTCTTGTATAAAAATCTGCTGATTCTGCATTACGAGGGTACCGATGTAAGATTCATTATTGCACTTGACAAGTCGACGGGAAAACAGGTATGGAGAACCGACAGGCCGGAGGAACCCTACAGAGCTCTGGCCAACATCGGAAAAAAGGCGTATGTGACGCCGCTTATAATGAATGTTAAGGGAAAAGATCTCCTTATCTCCAACGGATCGGCAGTGTGCTGTGCCTATGAACCCCTTACAGGCAAAGAGGTCTGGCGGGTTGTCGGAGGAGCAGAGTCGACTGTTCCGATGCCTGTGGCATGGAACGGGAAAGTCTTCTTTTATACAGGTTCGGTCAACAGTCCCGGCGGTGGAACATACACTGAAATGTTTGCAGTAGATCCTGATGGGAAAGGCGACATCACAGCCACAAATATCCTGTGGAAGAAGCGAGATGATCAGGCTCACACACAAATGCTTACACCAGTTGTAAAGGATGGACTGATCTATACTGTAAATACACGGAATTTTATGATGTGCATCGATGCAGCAACAGGAAAGGAGCTATGGTCGGAAAGACTCAGGTCCGATCACAATGCCTCACCGGTCATTGCTGATGATATTGTCTGGTTCTTTTCAGTGAAGGGAGACGTGACAGCAACGCGGACCGGCCGCAAACCGGATATTGTATCGCGAATTCAGATGGATTCGGGGATTTGGGGCACTCCGGCATTTATTGGCAAGTCGGTGATAGTCAGGACTGAAAAGTACATCTGCAGGATAGAGAAATAGTATTAATCCGGAAAAATCCAAGGCGTGGAATGGTTTGGTGAACTGCTCTGGAATGATTCGGTTGCTCATACCATCATTCTTTACAGCATAGTGATTGCCGCAGGAGTGTTCCTGGGTAAGCTCAGGATACTGGGAATATCACTGGGCATCACCTTCGTGCTGTTCGCCGGGATACTTATGGGCCACCTTGGATTCACAGCAAATCACCTGGTTATCGAATTCGTCAGGGATTTCGGCCTGATACTGTTTGTTTTCTCCATTGGCCTTCAGGTCGGTCCCGGCTTTTTTTCCTCATTCAGAAAAGGAGGACTTACACTCAATCTTCTGGCTACAGCTATTGTCATTCTCGGTGTTCTCACCACTCTTGGCATACATTTTCTTACAGGCACACCGGTTCCCGAACTTGTAGGAGTGATGTCGGGCGCGGTCACCAATACACCCGGACTGGGAGCTGCCCAGAATGCGCTTGCGCAGGTGTTATCGGGAACTGAAGGAACTGTGATCCCCGATATAGGCCTCGGGTATGCAGTGGCTTATCCCTTCGGAGTGTTAGGGATTATACTCACAATGATATTTATCAGAAAGGCGCTTGGAATCGATACCAAACAGGAACTTGAAGTTCTGGAAAACGAACTGCACCCTGCTGATTCCCTGCCGGAAAAGCTAAATATACTTGTAACAAATCCCCTGATCTTCAATAAATCTGTCCCGGAGGTTGCCAGGATTATGGGCGAAGGTGTGGTTATCTCCAGAGTGCTTCACAGGGGGAGTCTTTTTTCAGCTGCTTCGGACACTGTCATCCATGAGGGAGATATAATCCTGGTGGTTACAAGCAAGGGTATGGCCGGCGAGGTCCTCAGGCTTACTGGTTCGCTCAGTGAGATGGATCTGTCGACCAGGTCGGGCGACCTGGTATCACGGAGGCTTCTGGTTACCAACAGGGCTGTGACAGGGAAAAGCCTTGGATCGCTTAAACTGAGAACAAGGTTCAGCATTAACATCACAAGAATATACAGATCAGGGATGGAATTCATTCCCAATCCCGGAATAGAGCTGCAGATGGGTGACAGGCTTACTGTTGTGGGCGATGAGAAGTCGATTGCAAGAGTGACCGAAGAGATTGGCAATTCCATGAAACGACTGGAGGAGCCGAACATAATTCCCATTTTTGTAGGGATACTCCTGGGAGTTGTACTGGGAAGCATTCCCTTCAACATACCCGGATTGGCTCATCCTCTCAGGCTTGGGCTTGCCGGAGGTCCGCTTATAATTGCAATACTTCTCAGCAGGTACGGGCATAAGTTCTCGCTGGTTTCTTATACCACTGCAAGCGCAAACCTGATGCTTCGCGAGATCGGCATAGTTTTGTTCCTTGCAAGCGTAGGGATACGATCGGGTGAGAATTTTATCCCCACGCTGGTTTCGGGCGACGGCCTGATCTGGATGTGTTATGGAGCTCTGATAACTGTTCTGCCATTGCTGCTTACAGGATTATTTGCAAGGATCTCATTGAAAAGGAATTATTTCGAGATCTGCGGCCTGCTTTCGGGCAGCATGACTGATCCGCCCGCCCTTGCTTTCGCAAATGGAATCGCTTCCTCGGAAGCTCCCTCGGTAGCTTATGCCACTGTCTATCCTCTCGTGATGTTCCTCAGGATATTCATGGCACAACTACTTATCCTGCTCTTCGTATAAACTAAACCGGGGAACCGGTCACCCCCGGTCAGCACTTTAATTTTTCTCAGATCCCGCTCAGCTGAACCCCTTCAAACCTCAGCGAAGGAATCCTGATGGAATCGTCTTCCCTGATGTCACTGCCCATCTCCTTCAGATTGAACCAGAACTGGGTCATGTTGCCGGTAATGTTCATTTCGTTTACGGGATAAACGATCTGACCATTTTCAATATAGAATCCCTCTATGCCATAGGAGAAATCACCCGTAGAGCCATTGCAGTTGCCCCCGATAAAGCCTGTTATCAGCACTCCATTTTTCATAAAAGCAATCAGTTCATCGAGATTCCTTGTTCCGGTTTCGAATACTACATTTGAACTGCTTCCGGAGGTGGGTTTCATCCCAAGCTTCTTTCCGTAATAAGTATCAATGTAATAATCCTTTAATACACCTTTTTCAATAATGGGGCGCTTTACTGCCTTCAGTCCTTCATTATCGAAAAGCCGTGAACCCGGCGCGGATGGGATATGGGGATCGTCAATCGCTGTAAAAACCTCCGATGCAACAGGTAAGCCCTGTTTGCCAATCAGAAATGATTGCTTCTGGTAAATACTCGATCCTGTCATGGAATCGTAAAGAGGCGAAAGAAGGTTAGCCGCAACCCTGTTTTCAACTATCACGGAGTACTTTCCTGAAGCGATTTTTTTCGGATTGATTTTTCTGGATGTCCTCTCAAGGGCTTTCGTCCCGATCCCCGAAGTTTTAAGTTTGTCAAAAAACAGCGAGCTTTCGACCCAGTAATCGTTCGGGCGCCCGGTTTCGGTCTTCATGGAGACAGTTACATAAATCCCGGTATTTGTATTTCCGGATTCACCTTTGAAACCATTACTGGCTACCATTACCGAGTTGGATATACTGTCGAAATAATAGGAACTGACTGATAGTATCCGGTCATCTTTCTGGTAAGCTTCATTGAGAGCATTGGTTGCCAGATCGATTTTGGTTTTGGCATCAACTGAGTCCATCCCGGAATCGAATATTTTAAGATCCTGACCGCCACCCTGGTAATACAATTCAGGATCGGGAAGCGAACGAAATTCATCTTCAGCCAGATACCTGGTTGCATTGATTGCTTCTTCAACAAATTTATAAAGCTCTGCTTCTTTCATTCTGTTTGTCGAGTGCGAAGAATACCTGTTGTCGACATAAAGACTGATTGACAGACCGCTCCGGTTTGATTCTTTAAGGCTGTCGATCTTCTGATCCCTTATCTCAATATTGTTACTCCGGTTATCATAGATTTCGACGAAAACTTCTTTGGCTCCATTCTTTAGTGCATGAGCCACAACAAGATCGGCCAGTTTATATTTTTCATTTGTATTCATGATATAAGTCTTTTCAGATTTTTGCACTATGGTTCAACCTACGGTAAGTTTTCTGATCTTAACGGTGGGTAATCCCATTGAGTTTGGGGCTCCCTGACCATCTTTGCCGCAGGTCCAGCTTCCGTCACTTATTGTTTTATCGTCACCTGCCATTACAATATCCGCAAGGGCCTGGGGTCCGTTTCCGATAATATTGAAATCCTTTATGGGTTTTGTGAGTCTTCCGTTCTCGATAATGTATCCGAATTTGACAAAGAATGTAAAGTCTCCCTGGCCTATATTTACTTCACCATTGCTGAAACTATCAACATATACTCCGTTCTTTACGCTCGAAATAATTTCGTCTCTCTTATGGGGGCCATTCTCCATATATGTGCATCTCATTCGTGGTATCGGAATATTGCGAAAATCCTGTCTTCTCCCGTTCCCTGTCGGATTGACTTTATAGTATTTTGCGCTTATCCTGTCATGAAGGTAACTCGAAAGTACTCCGTTGTTTACAATTACGGTTCTCTCCGAAGGATTCCCCTCATCGTCGATATTTATTGCACCCCGCTTGCCAGGAAGGGTTCCGTCATCAACAATGGTGACAAAGTCCTCTGCAATTTTTTTACCCATCCTGTCAGCAAAAATAGATGTGTTCTTCCTGTTAAAATCTGCTTCAAAAGCATGACCTATAGCTTCATGGAGAAGAATCCCCGATTCTCCGGCACTCATAACCACTTCCATTTCACCTGATTCCGGTTTGCCTGCTGTGAACAGTATTGATGTTTTTGCCACGGCCTCTTTTGAGAGCTCATCAATTAATTCATTTGTAAGAAATTCAAATCCCGTCCTGTATGAGCGGTTTACCATAAAGTTTTCGATCCTGCCGTTTTCTTCCATAATGCATATTCCTGCCAGTGTGATCATCGGACGATAATCCCAGGAAAGAAGTCCTTCCGAATTATAAAACAGGATATATGATGTGGAGTCCATCAGATAAACATTGACTTTTGAAACACGCTTATCTGCGTCGAACATATTATCATTCATTCGCTGCATGAAAGGAATTTTATCCTTAATTGAAGTATCCTCCCATGAGGTTTTGACAGAATAGTAGCTTGGGGGCTGATATTCGGAAATGTTCACCGGTGAATATTTCCCGGGGCTGTCAGCAATGTTTGCCGCGGTTTTGGCAGCTTTCAGCATTGCTTCCAGTGAAAGGTCTTCAGAATAGGCATATCCTGTCTGGTCACCTTTCAGCACCCTGATGCCGACCCCGGAAATGATATTCGAGTAGGCACTGTTGACTTTTCGATCCTCAAGGGCGCTTGTATTGCTCAGTGTATGTTCAAAAAAGAGGTCAGCATAGTCTGCCCCTTTTTCCATAGCTGCGGAAATGACTTTCTGCAGGGTTCCCCTGGTAACCTCAAAATGATTGAGATAGCTTTCAGCATCCGCCGACAGCCTGACCGTCTTGCACGAATTCAGGAAAGGTGGAATGATGAGAGAACCCGCCGCAGTGATCCCGCTGATCCTGATGAAGTCACGGCGTTTTAATTGCATAATGAATAGAGTTTTTTATAGTCAAATTTAAGTTAATTACGTGGGATTTTCCCCAACGATCCTAAGGAAACTATACCCAACAGACGGCTTATTTCTCAAAAGGATGCAAAACCGCCGGATTTTTTTACATTTGCATCCTGCCGGGCGAAATCCGGAATTTCAGGTAATTCACATGAAAGTACTTATCACCGGATCTTCCGGTTCCATTGGAAGCGCAGTGGCTTCAAGCCTGGCTTCAAAAAAGATACCAGTAGTCGGACTCGACATAAGGGATTTGCCCGGTCTTGCCGGTAACGAATATTATACATTTCATAACTGCAGCATAACAGAGAAGGAGAAGCTCGGGAGTATCTTCATGGAGGAGCGGCCGACTCATGTAATTCATCTTGCGAGCACATTTCACAAGATTCGCGACCGGCAGCTTGAATATGATATTGATGTTGGAGGATCGGCCAATATACTCGACCTGTGCAACAGAACCCCCTCGGTGGTACAGCTTGTTTTTTCAAGCTCTGCCACTATCTACGGTGCACACAGGGATAATCCCGAATGGATAAGTGAAACAGATCCGGTCAGGCCGGGGAAATATGTTTACGGTTTGAACAAGAAGCATATTGAGGATATGTTCCTGAATTCTCCGGTGAGGGAAGACCTTAACAGGGTGCTTTGCCGTATCTGCACCGTTATAGGCCCGACTTACAACAAACCAAAAACGATTGTCTCGATGCTCCTGAAGATAGGATGGCTGCCATCCTTTACCAGAAAAAACAGGGTCCAGTTTATTCATACCGACGACGTTTCGGAATTGATCTATCAAATAATCAATGACAATGAAATTAAAGGCGTCTATAACCTTGCTCCCGACAGCTGTTCTCCAATCGACGGGCTTGTGCCTGGAAAGAAATTCATATGGATACCACTGGGGCTGGTAAAAACTGTTATTTCCATCCTTTGGCCTTTGAAACTTCTGAACCTTGAGCCGGCCGGAGTCAATGCAAGCGTATATCCTATAGTAATAGATCCGGGAAAGATCAAGTCGAGATACAATTACACTTTCAGGTATTCCTCAAGCGAAGCTTTTGAGGATGTCAAAAAGAGAAATATGATACCGGCTGACGCCAAGTTCTAGCCGGTATCATTCGGATATACTCCGCTTATTTTATTCCAACCGTTACGGCGGCGCCTTTAAGACCCCTTGATTCGGCTTTCACGGTAAATGAACCTGAAGCTCCCTTATCGGCCTTTACAATCACAAGGCACATGCCGTTGTAAGCTTTTCTGTACGATACCTGGAAAGGATCGTGGCTTGTTGCGTCGCCGTTGTCGACGGCAACTATACTACCCGGACCCTGGATACTGAAATTCACAAGGTTGCTGCTGCGCGGAACCATATTGCCGTTTTTGTCCTCAATCTTTACGGTTATGAATACCAGGTCGGAACCGTCGGCAGCCAGTTCCTGATGATCGGCCGAAGCTGAAAGCATCGAGGCTTTACCACTTGTAACAACCTTATTCTCAGCCCATTTTTCTCCGTTCTTATAAGCGACGACCTTAAGCTCTCCCGGCTGGTAGACAACATCATCCCACCTGAGCCTGTATTCATACTGTCCTTTCTTCTTCTTTCCGAGCGATTTGCCATTAAGGAACAGTTCAGCCTCATCGCCTGATGTATATACATGAACCGGAGTTACCTGTCCCTTTCTTTCCGGCCAGTTCCAGTGCGGGAGTATGTGAGCCATCGGAAGTTCGGGCCTCCATTTTGACTGGTAAGCGTAGAAACGGTCTTTTTTAAAACCTGCCAGGTCGAGTATCCCGAAATAACTGCTTCGGGAGGGAACTTCAGTTACGTTTTGCTTGTCGAGCAGGGCTTTGGCCTGATCATACCTCCTTGTCCCAGGTCTTAATCCAGTCAGATCACCTCCGTAAGGCGTGGGTTCTCCGATATAGTCAAACCCTGTCCAGACAAACTCGCCGAAAACGCCAGGATACTTATCCTGCATCTCCCATTGCTGGTCGGGTGATGATCCCCATGCCGGATAAGCAAGGTCGTAGGAAGAGACCTGGAATATGCCTTTACCCGGCAGGTTATTGTTAAGATCACCTTCAACCACAGGGAAGAAGTATTCCCCTCTCGAACTTACCGTTGATGCTGATTCGCTCGAGTGGAAAGGGAGATTGTCATTGTCCTTCAGGGCAAAAAAAGCGTCATATCTGTAAAGCCGGTAGTTAATGCCAAAAGCATCAACTGTCTTCTGAAAACCATTTGTCCCTGATTCGTCCCAGTTGCATCCGACTGTCACAGGTCTGGTGTTGTCTTCCGATTTGATTATCCGCCTGAGGCTTTCAGACAGGGCTGGATTATTCTGGTCGTTGACCTCATTCCCGGTGCTCCACATGAAAACCGAAGGATGGTTGCGGTCGCGGCGTACCATTGCCCTGAGATCCTCTTCGTGCCATGCATAGAAAAGCTTGTTGTAGTCATTCCGTTTCTTGGGCGTTTTCCAGGTGTCGAAAGCTTCGACCTGTACAAGGAATCCCATCCTGTCGCAGAGATCAAGAAGCTCAGGGGCGGGAGGGTTGTGGCTGGTTCTGACAGCATTGCAACCCATCTCACTAAGTATCTCAAGCTGCCTGGCCGCTGCCCTTGTGTTGAAGGCAGCCCCGAGAGCTCCAAGATCATGATGGTTGCAAACACCATTCACCGGAACCTTCTTCCCGTTCAGGAAAAAGCCGTCACGGGCAGTGAATTCAAGTGTCCTGAATCCAAAGCTGGTCTCGAGCAGGTCGGCTTCTTCATCTCCTTTAAGAACAGTGACAGCCACCCTGTAAAGCTCAGGATTCTCAAGATCCCACAGGACAGGTTCCTTTACTGACAGATCAATCCTGAAGGTATGATCGCTGTAAGCCATGATCTGAGCAGCGGGTGAAGTGAATTCTGCAAGAGGGGCCGGAGAAGGATTGCCTTCCCTGTCGAGTTTGTAAACCGCTGCCCTGATTGCCGCAGAGACAGGTAAGGAAATATGGCTTGTCACTTCAGCGCTCACACTGACAGTTGCCTTGTCCTTTAAGATCTCCGGTGTGGTCACGTACAAACCGTTATATGCTATGTGAAGCGGTGATGTCTTTGTTATCCAGACATTCCGGTAAAGGCCGGCGCCCGGATACCACCTCGAATCCCAGCTTTTTGTGTCAAGTCTCACTGCAATCACGTTTTCACTGCCAAAAGAAATATAGGGTGTCAGGTCGAGCCTGAATGAGGTGTATCCGTAAGGCCATCCCCCGATATGCTCTCCGTTGAGCCAAACCTCGGCGTTTGACATGGCGCCGTCAAAATCGATGTAGATAACTTTACCCCTGTCGGCTTCGTTCACTGTAAAATGCTTCCTGTACCAGCCTATCCCTTTCCAGGGAAGAAGACCTGTATTATTCTCAAGCGTGTCACTGAAGGGGCCTTCTATGGCCCAGTCGTGAGGCAGGTCAAGGGTCCGCCAGCTTTTGTCGTCGGCAGCCGGAAGCTGAAGTCCGGCAGGTTCCTTGTCGAAAGTGGCAGCGTCTGTTGAGGCATTGAAGAACCTGATGAATTTCCAGTTCTGGTTGAACGATTCACGCGACCTGGGGGAATTTTGTGCATCCGCCGGGTTTATGCTGCTGAACAGAAAAACTGAAATGATTAAGAAAGAGGGGAGTAAGCGTTTCATGGGCTTTGGTTTAAATTTCCCTAAAAGTAGGAAATCCGGTTGAAAAATGCTGACTTGACAGAAGGATAATATGAAATGTAATCTGATCAGTTAATGATGACAAAAGAAGTTCTCGCAGATTTACGCAGAGAAAAACGCCTCACGCCCCTCCTTGATGCCTTGACGCCTTCTACTGCTTCACGAACTTCCGGCTGACAACTTCACCTGAAGCAAATCTGATCCTGATTATGTACAGGCCGCTTTCGAGGCCTGAAATGTCGACTGTGATCTGGTTGGCGCTGCAATGGGTTATTTGTCTGAGCCTTGCTCCTGTGACTGAGTAAAGCTCCAAACCTGTAAATATTTTCTCTGATTCAATATTCAACTGACCGTCGGCAGGAACCGGATAGATCCTGTAAAATGCGATATCCCCGTTGCCGGTACCCGGTTTTCCCACCATGTTTGCATCGAGCCATTTGAGACGACGAGCTATCCACGTCTTAAATTTAACTATCTCTCCGGCATATGATTCAGGCTGTTCCCCGTACTCGGGTGTGCCGACATTCCGGCCCAGAATATCCCATCTCGTGAAATGCCTTTCCTGGGCTTCATCAAGAAGAAGAGCTGCAGAATCAATTAAATGATGAAGATATTCTTCAGCAAGGATGGTTTTCCTCAGACTGAACCACCGGTTATATACACGACCGGAGAAATTCTTGTCCTGTATCAGCCTGACTTCCCATGAAGGAGGAACAGGCCATGCGCCGCATTCGTTTATCCTGTACGCCCATCCCGAGCCGTCGGACTGGCTGAAATGGGTGCAGTTTTCTTTAATATCCTTCCAGGCCCAGTCGAAATCCCACGGCGGACCGGAATGGATCAAACCGCCATCGCTCGCCTTGTCCTTATAGAAAAACCTGCTTTTTTTGTAGGCGTCAATATTGCGGGTAAGCTCGCTCAAAATGAAATAATCGACAAAGGAATTAACATCGATATACTTATTGTATCCCTTGTGCCTGTCATCAAAATACCTGTCGTAAAGAACATCTTCAAAGGAATTGACATGATCCTTCAGATATGCCTTTTGTATCTCTGACAGCACATCGGGTTTCGGATCACAGTAGACATAGTGAACCCTGGCCCCGGGCTTGTTGACCGGCGAATGGTCGCTCAGCCAGCTGTCGGACGCGGTGTAATAATCAGTCGAGAATATATAGCCGCCGGTAAGGTCATCACCCGAGTTCTCATCCGGATTCAGTTTCGCTATGTCGACCCGGTTTTTGTCCTGTTTTATTTTTTCACAGAGAAGATAAATACCGTCATAGCTGCCGTTCAGGATCACCTCGCAATACCTTGTTCCCGGTGCATAATGACCCATTTTCCTGAAAATCTCAAATGCCAGGAGGTTTCTCAGGAAGGTCTTGTCGTTATAGTTGGCAGTTAGAATCCAGTCATTTTCTTCTGGCATTCCAAGCAGGGATACATTGAGGTTCCCACCATTGATGTCGCGAGTCTCAAAGCCATATGGTTTCTGGGGAAGTGTAGAGGAATGCCTTCCCCTGATCTCGATCCCAACCACACCGTCGTATACATTTCCGGGGTCGGCAGAGGTGTTTCTCTGCCCGGCTCCGTTGTAAATAATTTTCATGCTTGCCGTGATTTTCGGCTCATTCACAATGCTCTGGCCTCCGGGAGTGGTAATAATAACAAGTGGCAGGTTCGATGAGGTCAGGTTTACCTGGGATTGTGCCGTTATTGCGGTTAAAAGCAGAGTAAGGAGATATACGGGAGGTTTTTTCATAAGACGGATAAAAATAGCCAAAATTTCAATCAAAAACAGGATACCTGCGCGGGAGAATCTTTTATAACAAATCAGGGTTCTTTATATCTTAACGGCATCCTCATTCCCATTATCTTTTTATTTTTGTCAGGTTAACAAAATTGAGATATGAAATACCCCCGGCTTACTGTTCTGCTTGCGGCGCTTTTATTTTTTGCCCCGGATGCGATTTCCCAATACCTTGCGCCTTCGCAAAGGGTTTATACACGACAGGATTCCCTTCGCGGATCGATTACACCCGAAAGGGCATGGTGGGATCTGACATATTACCACCTTGACATTTCTGTCAATCCGGCCGACAGCACTATTTTCGGTTCAAATACAGTGAACTACAGGGTTAATTCAGTTGCCGATCTGATGCAGATAGATCTTCAGCCGCCCCTGGAACTTACTAAGGCTGAACAGAATGGGAAGTTGCTGGAATTCAAAAGAGAAGGGAACGTTTACTGGATACGAATGGCGGAGAAACAGGAGCCCGGCATGGTGTATTCGCTGGTGCTTGGTTATGGAGGCCGTCCGAAGATCTCACGCAGACCTCCGTGGGAAGGCGGGATAACATGGCAGCGCGACAATCACAACCAGCCTTTTATAGCTTCCTCGTGTCAGGGCGACGGAGCCAGCCTCTGGTGGCCGTGCAAGGACCACATGTACGATGAACCCGACAGCATGCTGATAAGCGTGAACGTGCCTTCGAACCTGATGGATGTTTCAAACGGCCGTCTCAGAAAGGTGGAGAAGCTCAGAAACAATACCACAACTTATCACTGGTTTGTTTCTAACCCGATAAACAACTACGGAGTGAATATCAATATCGGCAGCTACACACATTTCTCAGAGATATTCAACGGGGAGAAAGGAAAGCTTCAGTGCGACTATTATGTATTGAAGGATGATCTTGAGAAAGCCAGGGCTCAGTTCAGACAGGCCCCGATGATGCTTGCAGCTTTTGAGTACTGGATGGGGCCTTATCCCTTTTATGAGGATGGTTACAAGCTTGTCCAGGTCCCCTACCTGGGAATGGAGCATCAGAGTTCCGTGACTTACGGGAACGGATTCAAAAATGGTTACGCTGGAAGAGACCTGAGCGTTTCGGGCTGGGGCATGAAATTCGACTTTATAATTATTCATGAGTCAGGACATGAGTGGTTTGCTAACAGCATTACTTATGAAGATGCAGCCGACATGTGGGTTCATGAAAGTTTTATCAACTATTCCGAGAACCTGTACGTCGAATACTACTATGGGAAGGATGCCGGAAGGGACTATGTCCTGGGATGCAGGGGAAACATAAGGAACGATCAGCCGGTCACTGGTGTATACAACGTAAATGTAAGTGGTTCGGGCGATATGTATTACAAGGGAGGCAACATGCTTCACACTCTCCGTCAGATTGTTGACAATGATGAGAAATGGAGGGGGATACTAAGGGGGCTGAACAAGGATTTTTACCACCAGGTGGTTAAAGGATCTCAGATAGAGGATTACCTTTCTGAAAAGACCGGCCTTAACCTGAAAACCTTCTTTGACCAGTACCTGAGGGATGTGAGAATACCGGTTTTTGAATATTACATCCAGGGTGACAAGCTTACTTTCCGCTGGAACAATTGCGTCGCAGGATTCAATATGCCGTTAAGAATATATGTTTCGGGGGAAAGAAAAGACATTGTTCCAACAACCCGCTTCACAACCGTCGAACTCGACATTCAGAATCCGGTAATTACAGTCGATGCAAATTACTATGCTTCGAGCATGAACATGACAGGGAAGTAGGAACCCGGTATCACTCGTTCCTCCGACTTTTCAATCCCGTAAGATACTTTTACCTGCTTATCAGTTCGGGTTTCCCGAATCCTATTTTTTCAAGAGGTTTCATCTGGGTGGCCGCATCTCCGACGACAAGGTAGTACATCCTGCCGGGATTAATGTATTTCTGAACTGTGGCACGGTGGTCTTCCACAGTCATGTTCCGGATAATATCCTCTTCCTTTTTTATGTAATCATCGGCAAGCCCGTATTTGCTCATCGTAGCCAGCATGTTGACCAGAGCACTATTGGTTTCGAAGCGCAGCGCATTTGATCTTAGCATCGAGTTCCTGATGAAAAGAAGGTCCTTTTCTGATACTCCGTTACGGTAACGCTCCATCTCATCCCTGAAGATGCTTACAGACTCCAGGGTCGCGTCCGAACGGACGCTTGCTGTGGCTGCGAAAGGCGCTACGGATTTCATTTCCTGGAAAGAGCTTCTTGCCCCGTAGGTGAATCCTTTTTCCTCACGCAGTATCTGCATCAGAATGCTTGTAAAAGCTCCGCCAAGCCTGTAATTTATGAATTCGGTCTTTACAAAGTCGGGATTTTCCCTCGAAATAGCCGGATAGCCTATGTAAATGACAGACTGACGTGAGCCCGGTATGTCGATGAAGAATATTTCAGATTTTTCAGGGACAGCAGGGGAGGGGTAAGGATTCAGATTAACATCCACAGGCTTCCAGCCGGTCTCAAGCGGTTTCAGAGCCTCAAGAGCTTCCTCCCTGGTCACATTTCCTGCAATGTGTATTCTCGTATTTGAAGGAGAGACATTTGATGCGTACCACGCTTTCAGGTCGCTGACAGATATCCTGTCGACCGATTCTATTGTTCCGTCGACGCTGTACCCGAAAATATGGTCTTTCCCGTAGAGAAGACGGTAAAAGGCAAGACTGGCTGCCATTGCGGGCTGAGCTTCAGCCTGGATTATCCGGTTCCGGGTGCGGGTCCGGGCAAGCTCAAATTCAACCGTATCCCAGCGGGGCTCAAGCACTATCTCCCTGACAAGCGACATAGTCTTTCCAAAATTCCTAGAAAGGGAGCTTACATTGATCATCATTTCTTCCCTTCCCGACCTGACACTGATTCCTGAGCCAAGCAGCTCAGTGGCTTCCTCAAGCTCTTCAGGCGTCTTGTTCCTTGTTCCCTGGGGAAGCAACGAGGCTACCATGCCTGCAACTCCCGGCAGGTCTGTCCTGTCCTGGAGCATCCCTCCGTCAATAGTGAAACTGGCGCTGACCAGTGGAAGCTCCGGATTATGAATTCCGAAAACCTTAATGCCATTTGAAAGGGTGGCTTTCCAAATCTCCGGGACTGCAACCTCAGGTTCTTTTTCCGAAGGAGGCTCATTGCTACGGTCGATTGATGACGGAGATTTCACGGTTTCCTCACCGTCGGTCTCTGCAATTTCAACCTGACTTGCTTCAGTAATGTCCTCTTCAATGATATCGGCTTTTACCGAGTTTTCAGCCATCAGTCCGGGACTGCCTTTAGGAACAAAACTTGTTACTATATGAGGCCTTCCCTTGATATATGTTTCATAAACCCTCATGACATCTTCTGCTGTCACGGCTTTGATATTCTCAATGTCTTTTTCTATGAAGCCCGGATCATTAAGGAACGTATTATAGGAGGCAAGCTGAATCGATTTGTTAAGAACGCTGTTCAGGCTTTCATAAAATCTTTTCTCCGACAGCGACTTTATCCTTTCAATGTCGTTCCCGGAAATGCCCTCCTTTTCGAATTTTTCAAAAGCCACGGCAATCGCTTCTTCAATCTCCTTAAGCGTCTTCCCTTCATTTGCCCTTATGGTTATGGTGAACTCACCTGCAAGTTCTCCGGCGCTATTGTAGGCTGTGGTCTCGGATGTAAGCTGTTTCTCCCTGACAAGAACCTTGTATAACGGCGCTTTCTTCCCATCGGCAAGTATGCTTGCAAGAAAATCAAGCGCGTAGCCGTCCTTATGATATGCCTGAGGAACCGGCCAGACCATATTAATCTCCGGAACATTTGCAAAGTTATCTTCATGATACAGTTTTACAGTGCTTTCGAGCGATGGTACCATCGGCTTCCTGGCCGCGACATCGCCGTGGGCCCTGATCTCTCCGAAATACTTTTCAATAAGGATCTTTGCCGAATCGGGACTAAAATCTCCTGAAAGGATAAGTGTGGCATTGTTCGGTCCATAAAAGTTGTCATAGAAATATTTTGCATCATCCAGAGAAGCATTCCTGAGATCTTCCATCTCGCCAATGACGTCCCAGTTGTAGGGATGGCTTTTGGGATACAGATTCTTGTTAATAACATAACTCGTGAATCCGTAGGGCTGGTTGTCAACACCCTGTCTTTTTTCATTCTGCACAACGTTCTGCTGTATGGCAAATGACCTCTGAGTTATGGAATTGATGAAAAATCCCATGCGGTCCGATTCAAGCCAGAGGACTTTCTCAAGGGCATTCTTTGGAAATTCCTCGAAATATGTGGTTATGTCCCTGGATGTGAATCCGTTGTTCGATCCTCCCGCTGCTTCCAGTATCCTGTCAAATTCTCCCGGCCCGACATTCTCCGAGCCTGTAAACAGAAGATGCTCAAACAGGTGCGCGAAGCCTGTTCTCCCAGGTACCTCACGGCTCGATCCGGTATGGTACATTATTGTATAGGCAATCATCGGATCGGAATGGTCAGGGTGCAGTATGACCTGCAAACCATTAGGCATCACATATTTTTCAAATTCAATGTTCAGGCTGTCGACGGGCGCCTTGTTGCAGGCGGCCGTTGACAGAAGAAGCAATGCTGCGAATAGAAGGTGACAGATACGAAACTTTTTCATAACCGGGTGTTTTTGATTTATTAAGACTAAGGTCAACGAAATTAACCAATCCCTTCAAAAAGACAAGAAAAATTCTCAATGGATTTTCACTGACGCATTTTTCCGCCTCCAAACCGTCAGCTTGTTCAGGTATCCTGATTTATTCTTTCCTTCAATATTCACAATGGATCCCTGTGACCAATTTTTCGTATATTTCCGTAACAATAACAAGCCTGATCATGAAGAAGACACTTGTATCAATTATTATCTGTTTGATTCCGCTCATTTACTGTTTCAGCCAGGAAAAACCATTCCTGTCGGATATCTATTCCTTCCTCGAAAATCCTGCTGTTTTTGAGCGGAACCAGGTTGAGGGCCATGTTCCACTGATGCCATATCTGAATAAAGACCAGGCTATGGCCGGAAATCCGGAGAAGAGTCCTTACCGCCTGTCCCTGAACGGGATATGGAAATTCCATTATTCGGAAACACCAGAGGGGGTAATCCCCGGCTTTTACACCGAAAGGTTCAACGACAGGTCGTGGGACACAATAAGAGTGCCTTCCAACTGGGAGATGAAAGGCTATGGCGATCCATTGTTCAGAAATGTTACAACCCCGTTCAAGCCAGATCCGCCAAAAGTACCACGGGAATATAACCCGACGGGATCTTACCGGCGAACCTTCACCATTCCGTCAGGCTGGAAGAACAGGGAAATATTCCTGAGAATGGAGAAGACTGCTTCAGCTTCTTTTGTCTGGATTAACGGCCGGGAAGCGGGGTACAATGAGGGCGGTCAGGAACCTGCAGAATACAACATCACCAGCATGGTCAGAAGCGGAAGGAACACTATCGCCGTAGTGGTTTACAAGTATTCCGATGGTTATTATCTTGAGAACCAGGACTACTGGCGGCTTGCAGGCATTTTTGACGATATCTGGATTTATTCGGCTCCAGGTACACATATCTTCGACTGGGTTGCAACAACGGATCTCGATGGCACTTACAAGGATGCAACTCTTGGCCTGACTGTGGATATCAGGAACAATGACCGGATGCCTTCAAATAATCTTCAGCTGCGCGCTACTCTATATGATCAGGAAATGAAAGCAGTGAAAACAATGCTGACTGAGAAATTCAGCATTTTACCGGATTCGCTTATCAGAGTTGCTATCAGTGAAAAAATTACCGGCCCGGATTTATGGTCGGCTGAGCATCCGGATCTTTATAAACTTACATTCGAATTGATTGGTTCGTCCGGGACAACGCTGGAGGTGGTTTCAGGAAGGATTGGCTTTAAGGAAACCGAAATAAGGGATCAGGTTTTCTATCTCAACGGCAAACCTGTAAAGCTGAACGGCATAAACAGCCATATGCAGCATCCCGTTACCGGCCATGTAATGGATGAAGCTACAATAAGAAAGGACATGGAAATTTTCAAACGGTTTAATATTAACTGTGTCAGAACTTCTCATTATCCTCCGGTGACCAGGTATCTCGAGCTTGCCGATGAATACGGCGTTTATGTTGTTGATGAGGCAGGCACTGAAGCCCATGCAACCGAGTATCTGTCGCGGAACTCTGACTGGGAGCAAATGTACCGTGAAAGAGCAGGAAAGATGGTGCTTCGCGACCGCAACCATCCGTCTGTTCTTTTCTGGAGCGCCGGAAACGAGAGCGGCGAAGGGGACAATATCTGCGCGGTTATTGACGAAGGAAGAAAATACGACGGCACACGATACTGGATGTATGGCGGTAACGCATTTGCGCATCCCTGTGAGGAAATAATCGGGCCGAGATATCCCCAGATCAGGGATCTTTATACCAGGGTTTTCAATATACCTGCCTCAGAGGATCCCAGACCTTCCTTTCTCGATGAGTATCTTGCTGTAACCGGTAACGGAGGAGGCGGACTCGATGATTACTGGGACCTTTTTTACAACAGCCCCAGAAGTATGGGAGGAGCTATCTGGGATTTTGTAAGCACGGGAATAACTGAGAAGGTCAGATCGCTCATTGACCAGTCGCCAAACAATATTCAGACCAACATAATGGGACGGGCGAAACTAGTGCCGGGGAAGGAGGGCCAGGGCATCGACCTTAACGGTCATGATCAATGGGTAGAGGTTTACAGACATGAAGCACTGGAAACAGAAAAAGACAGTCTGACAATTACTCTGTGGGTGTATCCGCGTTCACTGAGCTCATCGGCCGGAACTCTGATAACAAAGGGTAACTGGCAGTATGGGATCAGACAGGACGGAAATGAAAGCCTGGAATTCTATGTTACCGCTCGTCAGAAACAAACTGTAAGAATGCCTCTCCCTGAGAACTGGCTTTATAACTGGCATCATGTTACAGCTCATTACGACGGATCAGCAATCTTCATCTCAATCGACGGGAAAGAAAGCGGGCATGCCGCACTGTCGGGAAAGATCAGAAACACTCCTTTCCCGGTCAATATTGGCAGAAACGCGGAAACACACGGTCAGGAAACTTCGGTTTATATCTGCGATGCCATTATCGACCAGACCGGCATATTCTCCAGTGTCATATCATCTGATTTACTTAAGGATCCTGCCCCGGGTGTAAAGCAGAAGGCCGATCTCTGGCTCGATTTCACTGAGGAAAGCACAGCCGGAGATTTCTTCAGTTACGGCATAGGCGCAAGGACCTACGGATCAATCTGGCCCGACAGGCGTCCTCAACCTGAGATGTGGCAGATCAAGAAGTCGGCCCAGCCGGTCAGCACAAAACTCGTTTCCGCTGAAAAAGGACTGGTCGAAATAACCAACAGATACCTGTTCACGAACCTTAACGAGCTCGATGCACGATGGTCACTCCAGCGAAACGGCTCTTTACTGCAGGAAGGAAAACTCGACCTGGAACTCGAACCGGGGCAGAAGAAGGTCGTCGGAATAGGTTTTGCAAAGCCGGATGCTGATGACGGAGCTGAATATTTCCTTAACGTCAGCTTTCATCAGAAAGGAAATAAGCGTTGGGCCGATGCGGGATACGAGATTGCATGGGACCAGATGGCCCTGCCCTGTCATTATTCGGCAGCTAAGGAAGTACAGGCTGAAACCATGCCGGTTGCCGTGCAGCAATCAGGCAATGACCTGATTGTCAAAGGCCGGGATTTCGAGTATGTATTTGACGGTTCCACCGGGTCTTTAAGCTCAATGAGGATAGCAGAAAGGGAAATGATCCGGAAGGGCCCTGGCCTTAACGTCTGGAGGGCTCCGCTTGCAAACGAGACTGATTCGTGGAACTACTATTCATCGAACAACAAGCATAGGACTGATGGTTACGGCAGGATGGCGTCAACCGAATGGTACTCATCAGGCATTGACAAGATGACTTTCCTTCTTATATCATTTTCCTGGGAGAAGTCAGGAGACACTTCGGTAATTGTCAGATCGCGAAACATATATACAACCTCGAACGGGAGAGGCTCTTTCATTGACGTGTCGGAATACATTATCGACGGCTCAGGTAAAATGGTGATAAGGAATTCGGTGATTCCCAACGGCCAGATGCCTGCATGGCTTCCCCGGATCGGACAGCAATGGATACTGGACGGTTCTCTTAAAAAAGTAAAATGGTTTGGGCGGGGGCCACAGGAAAACTACCCCGACAGGAAAAGCGGGTACAGGGTGGGAATATATGAATCGACGGTGCAGGATATGTACGAGCCTTATCTTATACCGCAGGATTACGGACTGAGGACTGATACCAGGATGGTAAGGATAACTGATGATGGCGGCGCCGGTCTTGAGTTCAGGGGTGACAAGCTGTTCAATTTCAATGTACATCCCTTTTCAACTGATAACCTGACAAAGGCCCTGTACACTTACCAGCTTCACCCTTCGGAGGGGATGACATTCAACCTTGATTTTGCCACCAGCGGAGTGGGCTGCACTGCAACGGGCGTCTTTCCTGAATACCAGGTAATGCCGGGCAGGTTTGACTTTGTTGTAACCATGAAGCCGATAGTATCCCGCGGTAATCAGTCGAAGGAATAAACAGCCTGTTAAAGCCCTTCCAACTCCGCCTTTGCATAAAGTGACGCGGATGAAAGCTCCGTTGCCCTCTGAAGGTTCTCGCGTGCTTCTGACACCTTTCCCAGACCTTTGTAACCGAGTCCTTTAAGGAGATATGCATTCGAAAGGCGCGCGTTCTCCGCTTCACGCTCACCGAACTTGGCAAAGAAATCGACATCGCGGGATTCACTGCGGTTTATCTGCCGGTCTCCTTCTGTGATCAGGTCATTGAAAGCTTTTTCTGCTTCCCTGCTGTTGCCAAGGGCCATCCAGCTCAGTCCCTGGTAATACCTGATGTAGCTTGAACCCATTGCTTCACGGGCTGTTGACATCTGGAACCATTGCCTGGCCTTCGACCTGCTGCCCATTGCCTGGTATGCTGATCCGATAAAATAATCCACCTGGTAGTTCCTGTTGCCCAAACGGCTTCCTCCGGCTTCTTCCTCGGGGACCTGAGCTTTTATGAACTGCTCTAAAGCTTTTGAATAGTTCTTTTCGGCCATGAATTTACTTCCAAGCATGAGATGGGCATCGATCATAATATCCCTTACCCTCGAACTGCCTTCGCGGTAGCTGAATTGCTTCCCTTCAAGATATTCGACAGCCTCACCGGCCTTTCCTGCAAGTGTAAGAACGGTTATCTGACGGGCAAAGGCATCGTCGCGAACCGAAACTATATCATTATTGCCTTCGAAAAGAGCAAGCCTTTTAGAAACCGGAGAATTACTCATTTCATAAAGAGCATCCAGTTCCTCATAGTATACAGGCTCATTCCTGTTAAGTGAGATGGCTTTTTCATATGAAGCGATTGCTTTGGTTCCGTCGCCCTGGTGCCTGTAATAGCCCCATCCAAGGTTCCGGTGTGCAACGGCAAGCGTGGGATTGAGGCTGACCGATCGCTCCCATGCTTCGATTGCCCTGGCGGGCTGCCTGTCGTAAAGCAGGTTTCCCAGGTAGTACCAGGGCCTGGCGTCGCCGGGAAAGTATTCCGACACAACTTTCAGAACATCGGCTGTTTCAAGCCTGAAAGGAAAGACGTAATCCACAGGAAGGGCAGAGCCTTCCCTGAAAAGTTTTGCAGCTTCATCACGATTGCCTTTGGTGTGGCTGATATAGCCCAGATAATAACTTACGAGGGGGTTCTTGCCGGGAAAACGTTTAAGCACATCTTCAGCTTCATCAATGAAACCGTCATTCAGGTATGATGCAGCCAGTTCGAGGTAGTTCTGAACATTGTCCCTCATCTTCACTTTGAGGGATTCCAAAGCCATGGCTGTCTTTGCATTGTCCCCCGATCTGCCGGATAACAGGTATAACTCATTTCCGAGCCTGAAGTCGAGAGGATCCCCGGAAGCAGGTCCGGAGATCATCTGAATGGCTTCGCCGGTGCGGCCCAGTTTCCGGAGCAGGGATGCCTTCAGTGAGATGGCGCTGTTGTTACCTGTATTGGTCAACAGGGATTCATTCACCCGGTCGAGCGCAGTCTGATAGTCTGCCTTTGATGATGAGATCCTTGCGAGTTCGAGGTAGGCGGCCGAATGAAACGCATAATCCCATGTTGCCCTGAAAAGCGTGTCGGTCGCTTCTTCAACAAGCCCCATGGCCCTGAGTGTGAGCCCCTGAAGGTAAAGAGCCTCGCAGCCGGAAGGCCTGGTATAGTCCTTTGTCAGCCTTCGGATTGCTCTTGAAAAGTAACCCCTGGCTGCCTGATAATCACCGTTCTTCAGATATATGTTACCCATGGCCGTATTGGTCCGGATATCTCCGGGATCCCTGAGCAGGGCTTCCGTGTAATAATCCATCGCATTGAGAGTGGGATTGTGGAACTGTTCGATCCTGCTGCCGGTAAGGTATAACTCCTCGACAGTCGCAATATCGGCCGGCCTCGGCGGCCTTTTTACCTCTTCCGGAAGGCTGTCCGGCCTTGTTATATCTGCCGGCCGGTAGGAAACGAGGACCTGTCCGGTTTCAATGTCCTTTATTTCCGTATAAAGATCGGTGAACTTATATGGAGCTCCGATCTTAATTGTTCTGGTAAAGGATTTTTCAGGAGAGACCTCTGCCTCACCGGTAAAAACTATGTCATCACCGTTTTTAAGGATAATTGAGGCCCTGCTCACCTTCCTTGTGAGGCAATAACCAAGAAAGACCTGGTCTTTTTCACGTGGTTCAAGGTTGACAGCTCCTTCGAGATTTGCATTTCTGAATCCTCCGATATCCTTAACGGGATACCAGTACTGGGTGATCTTCTTCACCTCGTAAGGGCGGATCCAGCTGTAATCAGGCTGATTGTCGGAAAATGCACCGGTCATTATCTCCACATAAGGTCCGTCCTTTTCTGTCAGCCTTCCTTCGGTTGCCTGACCTCTCTGACCCGATCCCCATTCCCAGAGCTTTGCTCCCTTTACAATGTTATGGTCGCCGATATGAACGGTGCCTGTCTCCCTGCCATGGTCATAGCCTCCCATGAAATCTTCCTTAAGGTCGTAGGCAAAGAAGGAATTGGAGGAAGGGGAGTTTTTCCACCAGCTGACATCCACTCCCTTTGTGAAATCCTGACCTGTATAAACTTCAGTAGAAAAGGGCCAGTGTGTGAAGCTGTTCTTCGCATGGTATGTGGCAACCGTTACACTGGGTGGGAAGACCACCTGGTAGTTCTCGTTTGTATGCGCCGCAACATTTGCCCAGTAAAGGAAGGTATGGGTGAGGGGAGTCGGATTATGGATCTTAATGTCGGCCCTGAAATATGACCGTCCGGGGAAAACCGTTATACCTGCTGTCCATCTCATCCTGTGACGGGGTTCCGTTTCTCCAACCCAGATGGTCTTGCTCCCGTCGGCATTCTCCGACGTAGTGTAATCGACATCCATGAATGTTGAAGCCCTGTGATGGTGGAGAACGCACCATTCGATGCCTCCTGAAACCCAGGCCCCGAGCATGCCGATGTTGGACGGCTTTACCACGTTGTTCCTGTAAATGAAGTTGTAACCGTTAGTCTTGTCGGCAGCATAGTAAAGCTTGCCCCCGATCGCCGGTGTCACACAAAGTTCAATGTATTCATTCTCAAGCTTTAATGCCTTCCATGCTTTTTCAGTCCTCCGGTCAGTGATCACATCGTTCATGGCATAGGGATAGATGTACTTTGATGCTCCCTGATACGACTCACCCTTGAAGAACATAGGATTCCTGTCGGGAGGAGCCACTTCATATGTGGGAAGAACCCAGTCGAATGAGGTAAGTTTCACCTGTGCCGGTGTAAGGCCGGAAAATGCCAGCATAAAAATGCCCGCAAATACGATTATCAATCCGTTGGACGGGAAAGCCTGTTTCATATATGTGTGGTATTGCATCTGGTAAGAATCAAAGACAACTCAGGGGATCAGGTTGGATTACATTCGTCCTTTACCGCAAAAAATGGTAAACGGATGCATAAAGTTAAAGGTTTAATCTGATCAAAATTCATAACTTTATTCGTTCCATTCCAAAAAAGGTTAAGGGACATCTTATTTAACAAACATTAACTTATGTTTAAATCACTGATCCTGTCAGCGTTTATCCTCATGACCGCCGGTCAGGGGGGATGCCGCGAAACACATGCCCTGAAGCCCGGACAGAAAGAAAAACTTTTACAGCTTCGCAATGAGGTCTCGGATAATCTCACAGGGAACATACTTCCCTGGTGGACATCCATGATGGTTGACAATGAAAACGGCGGATTCTACGGAAGAATTGACGGAAATGAAAAGGTCTATCCTCAGGCTGAGAAGGGAGGCATACTGAATGCCAGGATATTGTGGACCTATTCTGCGGCTTACAGGGTGCTGGGCGACACTTCCTGCCTGAGGATCGCCTCAAGGGCATATGATTATATCATTGCCCATTTCATCGACAGGGAGAATGGGGGAGCTTATATGAGCGTCAACTATGACGGCTCTCCCGGAAACACCAGGAAGCAGGTTTATACAAATGCTTTCTTCATATATGCTCTTGCCGAGTACGGCAGGGCAACGGGCAACAAAGATGCTGTCGATGAGGCAATGAAGATCTTTCACACCCTGGAGAGACATGCGGCCGACAGTGAGGAGAACGGTTATTTTGAGGTATTCAGCAAGGAATGGGAGAGGATAAGGGAGCGACTTATAGGAGAGGAGTCGGATCTTACCGAGAAAACAATGAACACAAGCCTTCATGTAATGGAGGCTTATGCAAATCTTTACAGGGTGTCGGGTGACAGGGAAGTGGGAGAGAGGCTCGAGAACATGGTCAGGATCTTTCTCGATAAGATAATTGACAAAAATACATCGCATCTCATACCCTTTCTCGACAGAAGATGGAACAGCACGGCTCGCATCGATTCCTATGGCCACGACATAGAGAGCTCATGGTTGTTGTATGAAGCTGCGGGGCTGCTCAAGAACAGCGAGCTGACTGAAAAGGTAACCCGGGCGGCAATTGCAATCGCAGACTCTGCCGCAGAAGGACTTCGTGAAGACGGCAGCATGCTGACGGAGCTCAATCACGCAACAGGACATGTAAGTCCGCGGAGGTCATGGTGGGAGCAGGCCGAATCGGTCGTTGGTTACCTGAATGCTTTTGAAATTACTGGCGATGATAAGTACCTCGAAAGATCACTGAAGTCGTGGGAATACATAAAAGCTCATTTCATCGATCGCACGAACGGCGGATGGTACAGCTATGTCGCGGAATCAGGCGCCCCGGCGGGCGACAAGGCCGGTTTCTGGATATGCCCTTACCATAGCGGAAGAATGTGTATGGAAGTTATGGAAAGAGTTGGTGAATAATAATGGAATTTGCTAAATTTGGGTAGGTTAATGTCTGTTTGATATGTACACTTACACATTCGGAGGCAAGAACGGCACAAGACATGTTCTTCATGAAAGCACCGACATGGTAGCCGTTCGTACAAGGAACTCAAGGGACCTGGATGATGCTGTCATCTCTGAGAAAGGAAAGAAAGCTCTTCTGAGCCTTAGGATTGTTGCCGAATTCCCGGAGGCCGATATAACGGTTTTCAGGACCAGGACTACGGCAAAGGACAGGATTGCCGCAAGAAACAAGGTGAAATCGGTTCTCAGGAAAGAACCCGAGCTCAGGTTTGTCGGAAGGGTTCTCGTCGAGGAAGACGGGAAAACCGTTGTGCTTTACACTGAAAACATTTTCATAAAATTCCACAACGATGTCCCGGTCGACAGATGCGAAGAGATCCTGTCAGATAATCAGCTGAAAATAAAGCAGAAAACAGGCTTCGCGGAGAACAGCTATTTCGTAAGCGCCCCGGAGGACACGGGACTTCATATTTTTGAGATCGCGGAATCACTTCTTCAGATGAAGGAAGTTGAACTGTGCCATCCTGAACTTATTAGGAAAAGAGGTCTGAAGCGGATCAACCCGCTGCAATGGAACCTGTTGGCGACAACTATCGGCGGGATAAAGATAGATGAAGGAGTCAGCGCCGACCTGGCCCATAAGCTAACCCGTGGCGGGGATGTAACCATCGCTCTTGTCGATGACGGTTTTGACATCGACCATATTGAGTTCAACAGTCCGGGTAAAGTTGTGCACTCGCGCGATATTGCGTCGAACGGCAATGATCCTCGTCCGCGGAACAGCTGGGATAACCATGGCACTGCATGCGCCGGTATTGCCCTTGCAGGAGGATCGGAAGCCTCGGGAGTCGCCCCGCTTGCCCGTCTGATGCCCCTTAGGCTCAGTTCAAGCCTGGGATCGATGGCAGAGGCCACCGCTTTCCTGTGGGCGGCCGATCATGGCGCTGATATAATATCCTGCAGCTGGGGACCTGAAGACGGTAACTGGTCCGACCCTGACGATCCTGTCCATACAACACTGATAGACCTTCCTGACAGTACAAGACTTGCAATTGACCATGCCGTTAATAAAGGGAGGGGAGGCCTCGGATGTGTGATAACTTTTGCTGCCGGGAACGGAAACGAGGATTGCCGCTTTGACGGTTATGCAAGTTATCCGAAAGTGATGGCTGTGGCTGCCTGCAACGACAGAGGAAAAAGATGCGTCTACAGTGATTACGGAAAGGAAATCTGGTGCTCTTTCCCGAGCAGCGACCTTGGATATGGGCCCTATGACCATCCGGAGCCGCTTAGCGCGGGAATCTATACCACCGACAGGACCGGAAAAGCCGGCTACAACCCCCAGGGAGACTATACAGACAGCTTTGGAGGAACATCAGCTTCATGCCCGGGTGCAGCCGGAACAGCAGCCCTGATCCTGTCGGCTGACCCAAATCTGACCTGGGAACAGGTGAGACAGGTAATCAGGGACAGTTGCGATAAAATCGATGCGGAGGGAGGAAATTACGATTCGGGCGGTCACAGCAACCTTTACGGATTCGGGAGGATCAATGCGGAGAAGGCAGTTCTGCTCGCTCTCTCTCTGAAGTCAGCATCTGATGAAAGGAGAAAGGGAAAAATCCGGACCAGGAGCACCGGTATAAACCGAAGAATAAATGCATAATACTCAATATCATGAGCAGACAGATTATTTCATCGGGTGACATCCTTCGAATGAGCCGGACCCAACCGGAGAATAAGACTGCCGATCAGCCATCAGTGCCGGTAAGCGCGGATACCTACTCCGACAGGTTGTTTAAATACATCCCGGCAGAGCTTGTCGCGGGATACATCTTTGCACTCGGAATGATCCGGAAACTAACTGAGACCGGCGAGACAAGGGCCCTTCAGTGGGGATTGTTCGCGATCTTCCTGATCCTGACACCTCTTTACCTTTGTAGGGTTCAGAAAGTGATGAAGATCAGTCAGCTCATCATTTCGACTGTCTCCTTCGCGGTGTGGGTGTTCGCTCTTGGCGGACCATTTTCTCTCTGCAGCTGGTACGATCCTGTTTACGGGGCAGTCCTGCTGCCGGTTTTCACCCTCACGGTTGCCATAGCGGAGGCAGATTAACTTTATGTATTGATGATATTGAACATGACTGAAAAGAATTCCGGTACAGGCGGGGAACACAACGGCAACAGGGAGGATGAGATCCCGGAAGGAAAAAAATCTGATTTTTCATTTCTGGATTCGGTTGAGGATCTTGCCATGAGACAGCGGGATGCTCTTCAGCAGGATTCTGCCAATCAAAGTCCTGACCTGCAGGACCTTTCAGCCGAAGACTATTCTCCGGCTGAAATCAGCAGCAAGGCTGTCAGAAAGATGGAGGAGCTGAAATCGATAATAAACTCCATCGAAAGCAGGCCCGTTCCAGTTGAAGAAGTAAGGCTTAACAGGGAATTCAGGATAGCCTATGAAAGAGAACTGAACAAGGCTCAGCTTGAGGCTGTGACTTCAGTGAAAGGCCCGGTGCTTGTTATTGCCGGAGCAGGAAGCGGCAAGACCAGAGTTATAGTCTACAGAGTGGCATACATGATCGAGAACGGGATCGATCCTGGAGAGATACTACTGCTTACATTCACAAGGAAAGCTGCGGCCGAAATGCTCGGAAGGGTTCAGCAGCTTCTCAGGGATAATTCGCCGCGGAAGGTATTCGGAGGAACCTTTCATGCCTTCTCCAACTTCATCCTGCGAAAATACTCCGGCATGCTCGGAATACCTTCGGGATTCTCAATAATAGACGAAGAAGATTCTGCCGATACCATCGATCTCATAAGGTCGGAACTCAAAATAGAAAAGAAGGAAAAAGCTTTCCCCCGGAAGCACAGGATCAGGGATATCATTTCCTCGGCGCGAAACAGGAATCTGACGATCAGGGAAGTCATCGAGGATGAATTCACCGGACTCAGGGATTTCACAGGCGAGATTGAGCTCATCAGCCAGGGCTATGCCAGATACAAGAAGATCTGCAGGATCTTCGACTATGATGACCTGATGGATGTTCTCAGGGATTCACTCCGCGATAACCCTCAGTTCAGGCGGAGATTGCAGGAAGAGTACCGTTACATAATGGTCGACGAATACCAGGATACTAATGTGGTTCAGAAGGAGATCGTCGAACTGCTTGCTGAAGCAGGAAGGAACATACTCGTAGTGGGCGATGACTCCCAGAGCATCTATTCTTTCAGGGGGGCCAACTATGAGAATATTCTGAGATTCCCGCAGAGCTACCCTGAATGCAGGGTGATAAAGATAGAGGAGAACTACAGGAGCAACCAGAATATTCTTGATTTCACAAACGAGATCATCCTTAATTCGCTTATCGGGTACAGGAAAAAGCTCTTTTCCAGGATAAGCGCTGCGGGACTGCCACAGGTAAGAAAGCTTTATGACCAGCAGGAGGAAGCTGCCTTTATAGCCGACAGGATAATGGAATACAGGGAAAGCGGGATAGCCATGAACCAGGTTGCAATACTTGTCAGGGCTTTCTGGCATGCCCGCTATATCGAAGCCGAGCTTAACCGGAGAAGTATCCCCTACGTTGCAGTCGGAGGGCTGAGGTTCAATGAAAGGAAGCACATTAAGGATATCATTTCTTACCTGAGAATAATCCTGAATCCATATGATGCTGTGGCATGGCACAGGGTTCTGAAATACATTCCAGGTGTCGGCACCGCCACGGCTAAAAAGATAATTGAAAGCATAAGCCGCGAAAAGGTACAGGGCAAACCTCTGGGAAGCAGCAGCAAATATTACGCCGACCTTGACAGCCTCATGGCAATGATCTCTCGTGCCCGTGAGGCTAACCTTACGGTTGCTGCAATGATCGGGATCATAATGGAATACTATCTTCCCGTCCTTCGAGCAAGGGAATATGACTGGCAGGTCAGGATACTCGATATAAATGTTCTTACGGAGCTTTCAGCGAAATACGACTCGGCTGAAAAATTTCTTGCTGAATTTGCTCTCGATCCCCCGTCGAGGAATTTCGGCACAGGAACTGTTGCCCTGGTCGATGAGTCGGAAGACCTTCCGCTGACAATATCGACAATTCATTCAGCAAAAGGACTTGAATGGCACAGCGTTATCATTCCTCATGCGCTCGACGGGCTTATTCCGTCGGCCAGATCGCTCAAAAATATCGAGGAAGCGGAAGAGGAAAGGCGGCTGTTCTATGTGGCCTGCAGCAGGGCCAAACATGACCTGATAATTACAATGCCTTCCTTCATAACGCTTTATGATGCTTTTCTGTCGTATCCAAGCCGCTTCATTGCCGAAATAAACAGGGATAAATTCAGCTACCGGTAGCTATGGTCTGATCATCTCAGACAAAAGCCGGAAGAATTGTTCTGAAATCCGTCAGAAAAACAAACTGCATACCCGGCTTTGAAGAGAATGTGTCTTTGATTATCTTTCAGCCAAAGATTGACTTTAGTAATATAAATTAATAAAATGATGAAAAAGAAGGTATTATCAGTGATCGTGGCAGTTCTGGCAACCGGTACTCTTTTGCTTAACGGGCAGACTCAGTCCGGAAGTGTTTCAGATGTAATCATGTCGGGTTATTCGGCCAAAAGCTTCAGCGCCGATCCGGTTGCGGACAGTGATCTTGAAACAATCCTGAGATGCGGAATGAAGGCGCCCAGCGCCAGGAACAGCCAGCCATGGAGGTTTACAGTTGTAAAAAACAGCGACCTTATCAGTGAAGTGCTGCGGGGTCCGGCTCCGGGCAACGTACTCATCATTATCTCGGGGACTGAGGATAAACAGGTTGGCATGTTCGTGGATTACGACTGCGGACTCGCAACCCAGAACATGTATATTGCAGCCCAGAGTCTCGGGCTCGGCGCTCATATCTATGCCGGTCCGATAGCAAATATCAACTCGAAGAAGGAAAGCTTCGGTATACCTGAGGGTTTCAGGGCTGTTGCAGCGCTCCGTATAGGGCATATCGACAGGAGTGTGGATGCGGTGTCGTCAGCTTCTCCACGCAAGACATGGGAGGAAATGGTGTTCTTTAAGCAGTAAATCATGACGAAGTGTCTGACAAAAGTACTGCTGACGGCTGTTATCCTGACGACTTCGCTTGCAGTGCACAAGAGCCGGGGTCAGGGCAGCGCCGGACAGGATCTGCCGCTGACAATAAGGAAATGCTCTGATTTCAGGATCACAGGCGACGGAAGCAGTGAACAATGGAGGAAGACCGGATGGGTGAATCTTACTCATCAGGGATCAGATTTCATTGATTATGAAACAAAGGTGAAAGTCCTGTACTCGGAAACAGGGATCTATTTCCTTTTTGATTGTGAGGATGAAAAGCTGACAACGACTCTCCGGGGCGACAATCTCAACCTATGGGAAGAGGATGTGGTTGAGGTTTTTCTCTGGACTTCCGAAGACTTTCCGGTTTATTTTGAATATGAACTATCCCCGATGAATTACGAACTGCCTATTATTGTTCCCAACTACAGGGGGAAGTTTCTCGGCTGGCTTCCATGGAAATACGAAGGTGACAAAAAGGTTGTCCACGCCACATCAGTCAGGGGAGGAGAGAAAGCAGGCGGCGCAAAGGTTGAAGGCTGGATGGCAGAGTTTTTTATTCCTTACAGGCTTCTGGAGCCTCTGCCGGAGGTTCCGCCCGGACCCGGAACCTTATGGAGGGCAAATATGTACAGGATAGATTACGACAGGGGAGCTTCCCATTTTTCATGGAAGTCAACCAAAGGAACCTTCCACGACTACAACCGTTTCGGGACTTTCATCTTTGAATAACCGGGGAGGACTGGGAATAACTTTTTACTGGGTTATCATGCCGTTCTTCAGTGAACCTTCGATAAGGTTTCTGACGTCGGAGCTACGGGCATAGTCGATGGCTGTTTTTCCCTGGCTGTCTTTCAGTCCGGGATTGGCTCCTCTTTCAAGCAGCATCCTCACAATGTCGGCATGTCCGTTCATGGAGGCAACCATCAGGTCGGTGTATTTTACAGTTTTGGCAGGATCAATCCTGGCATTCTTCTTCAGGAAGACTTTTACCACGGCAACCTGTCCGCTTCTGAGGGCCCTGATAAAAGCGGTGGCCCTGTCGGAACTTGCAATAATATCATCTATCGATCCCTTGCGGTCGGCAATGTTGACAGCTTCCAGAGCTCCGTCGCCGCGTGTGGCAATCATTGCTGTAATATTCTCGCTGAAGCTGAAATCCTTATTGTATCCCCTGTAAAGTTTTATGCTGATGCTGTCGGCTATGTCGTCCCTTGCAGTTATGACAAGAGCCCTGGTGCCGTCGGTGTCGAGAGAATCAGGCCGGGCGCCTCTTTCGAGAAGGGTCCTGACAATAGGAGTATGGCCGTTCATCGACGCCAGGAACAGGGCGTTGGATCCGTCGGCCGATTTCAGGTTGATATCGGCGCCGTAGGCAATCAGCATCTTTGCATAATCAGTCTGTCCGAGCATTGCAGCCGTCATCAGCGCAGTGGTTCCGCTGTTGTCGCTGAGGTTTACATCTGCACCGCTGTCAAGAAGAAGCATTGCTGCATAAGTGTTCCCGAAAAGGGAAGCCTGGATAAGTGCTGTGGTGCCGTTTCTGAAATCCTTCGTATCAGGTTCCGCCCCGCTTTCCAGAAGGAGGCTGACTATCTCATCATTCCCGTTCTGAGCGGCAAGCATCAGCGCCGTATAACCATCGGAAGCCTGAAGGTCGGGTTTTGCGCCCCGTGCAATCAGCATCCCGGCAACTTCGGGGTAACCGTTTTGAGAAGCCATCATCAGGGCATTTGTCCCGTCGAGTGCTTTAATGTCAGGATCGAATCCCCTTTCAAGCATCATCTTAACGATCCTGTCGTGACCGTTATAAGCTGCGAACATGCCCGAGGTGGCACCGTCGATAGCCTGTATATTGGGATCGGCTCCCCTGCGAAGCAAAATTCTGCACGCCCTGGCATAGCCTTTGGAAGCCGCGTACATCAGAAGACTCCTGTCGTAGACGTCGGTGTAATTCACATCGGTCATGGATCGGGCCAGTTCGACTGTGGAGCTGACATCGGCAGCCCTTTCCTGTCTTGCAAGTGATCTGGCTCCTGAAGTACCCTGTGCATGAGAGTCGGGAAGAAAGCACATCAGAGAAACCACTGTCAGCGCGAAAAGATATTGTGTTTTCATAGACCTGAGGAAAAAACTTGTCTGGTATTCAGCCGTTAAACAATCAAAAAGGCAGATTGTTCTGTCTTATCCGGCGGTGTCGGACAAACTATAAAGTTACAAAATATCCTTATGGAAATCAATACCGTATCACTCTCAGAAACGACACCGGTGTGCCCCGGGCATTACATGCCGGGAGCCGGTGATTTCTGACCGGGGAGCTGCGAAGGATTCAGAAAGATAAGAAAGAAGATCATGGCGAAAGAAACCTCGTGAAGCTCGCTGTCGCGATACATCCCGATAAGAAGTATCATCAGCGTAACTGCAATGATGACGATTATATGCTGAAGACGGGGAACCGGAACGCAGAACCGGTCATTCAGCCTTCTTATTACAGGCACCTTCAGGACCAGCGGCCGCCAGAAAAGGAAATAGACGCTCAGAACCGCGAACAGCAGACGTGAGAAAATTATCTTGTTGACGCTGTGTCCGCCAACAACCAGGTTATGCAGATTTGTCTCGGCCTGCTTGTTGTGCGTGAGGAAAAAATCGCTGCTTTCGATGCCGAAAATCCTTTGTCCCCAGCTTATTTCATCGCCGGCAGCAAAGAAAAACAGGAATGCAAGCAGAGCCCATGTAAGAACACCCGTGTAATTCTTTGCAGACCGGTAAAGGAAGGCCCGGTAAACGCAGACCATACTTGAGAGAAACAGAAAAAATACCGTTGTGTATTCAACAAATCCATCTTCCCTTACAAGTTGCTGAAAGGCTTCCTCATCGGGCAGAAACCTGAGGTATAATGCATATATGATTATCAAAAAGAGGGCAGCGCTTACCAGTATCTCAACGCCCCGGATAGTTTTTCCTTTTTCCATATGTCGGTGAATTGAAATGCAAAAGTATAAAAAAAATCCTCCCGGAGCAGGGATGGAAGATTTCGGGGAAGGATTTACCGCAGAGTTGAGCCGGCTGTCAGGCTCCCAGGCTTTTGAGGGCTTCGAAAACAAGGAAGGCAGGCCATACTATTGCCTTAAGGACTCCCAGTACGCCTACCCAGAATCCGGTAGCGGTTGAAATGTAGTAGATGGCTGCTCCAAGTAGTCCGAGTCCGTAGACAGCTCCTGACGGAGCGCAATTCTGATTGATCTTGTCTTTCATATTTTTCAGGTTGTTGTAAAGTTGAATAAAACAAACAAATTTAAACCGGAGAAAGGACAAAGTCAAGAAATGCAACAGGTATTACGCCATATTGTCTCTCCGTCTCTCCGTCTCTCATTTAAATAAATCACGGTTTAACTTTTTTTAAGAGAAATAGTATTACCTTTGTGGTTTTTTAAATTAAAGCAATGGAAAGAGTAAGATCAGCAAAGAACGCAGTAAAAACCAAGTACTTAAGGATCGATCACAAGACAGTTATTGAAATCTCGGCCGATATTCCCGATGATGTGGCACGCGAGCATTATTTAAGGAACAGGGGATTGAACAATCCCAACCAGAAGAGGAATCTGGTTATCAACTAAGGCAGAAGAAGAAGAAAAAGCAATATAATTACCCTTACACTTTCAGGATTGCACCCCTAAGGTGCCATTGTGTTTGGATTAAATCATCAGAAAAATTATCGATATTCGATAAGCTGCTTATTGAATATCGATAATTTTTTTACCCTAAACGATATGATTTTCAGGGTAATCACTAAAAAGCTGGACGGATGGTGCAATTCTTAAGGCAGAAGTTAAACTGCCGGCCGGCAACATGAAATCCGGAACATTCCCCGTGTTTATCCATATTTCTTGTATCTTTAATGATCAATATAGTTCATCAGTCTGCATAATACCGTAAATTGAGGGGGGGAGAGGCTTTCGTTATCGTGACTGACGGGGCCCTGGCTTGTCCGGATGGATGTTATAAGCAGTGGAACAGGATATTTAAGACATCCTTTCTGAAAGCTGAAATTACTATGAAGGACATAACCCTTTATGGATTGAGGAACAGTTTCGAGACTCATCTGCCGGAAGCCGGTACCCGTCTGAGGTATATTCAGCACTGTCGGGTCATAAGAGCAGCCGGACCACTGAGATTTACACCCATGTAACAATTCAAAGCATACAAAATTTCCGTAGTCCATTTAATGATTTATGATCAGAGTAACAATTTGATATATTTACCTTTAGTTTAGTTACCTGATAACTCTAAAAATGGTAAATTTCAGATAGCTGTAGTACATAGATAACACGTTGTGCTGAATGTCTAAACACTTATGATAAATACTTATCAAATATACTAGTAGTATATATATATTACATATATCTTTGTGGAATAATTATTATGCTATGAAGACAATATCATTAAAAATTGACGACTCGATCTTCGGAGAAACCGAGAGTATTCTCTCCAGGATTAAGAAACCCAGAAACAGGTACATAAATGAGGCTTTGGAATATTATAACAAAATTCAGAGGCGTAAAATCTTAGAATCAAAACTCCAGAAAGAATCTGCCCTGGTGAAAGAAGATTCTCTTTCCGTACTTAATGAATTCGAGGAGATAGATTATGCAAGTTAA
>ERZ1645192.380-NODE-380-length-36384-cov-10.763687_pt1 | contig 36384 bp, 30 predicted proteins | sample MGYA00575354_ERZ1645192 | MGnify/ENA primary metagenome ERZ1645192 (study PRJEB40844, sample SAMN11349763) | freshwater sediment metagenome | isolation source: river sediment | host: Sediment | place: India: Faizupur Khadar , New Delhi | collected 2017-02-21 ...
TGGTATGATGAAATGATCCTCGTTTCTGGTTCGTTCCTTCTTATATTTGTAATGTGGTATCTCGCGGCATCCTCGTCGGTGTAGATCTCAGTGGGATGAGACAACGGATCGAGGGTAGGCCAGCTCGAAATGCTTACAGGCCTTCTTGTGGAGTATGTGGTTGATTCATATTGAATTGTCTGGTCAAGCATTCTGGTGCAGAATACCTCGCTGGCCTTTCCGCTGGTGATGCTCAGATACCTTCCGCTGAACGACGTTACCGAGGGATTCCGGTTATCGGTGGTATCCACTTCCTGGGGACTTATCTCTCTTCCGATTATGTAACCTGCAGTCCATCTCGACATGTCAGTGAGATATCTTCCGTACGATTTGCCGTATCTGTAACCAATGTCGCCGTTGCCGTTCACGCAGTCTATTACCTCTTTGATGTCACGTGTAAAGACAGCGATCCTGTTGAGCAGGTCGTACGACTGAGGATTACGGGCATCTTCAACCTCATCGAGCCATATTCCCTGGAAAAGAAGAAGCGGATTATCGGGATGCCTCTCGTTGTAATTTGCCAGTTTCTCATAGAAGACAGGCGGATGGAGAGTATAAACCCTGATACTGTTGAATCCGGCCTCAGCCATTTCCCTGATCCAGTTTTCATACATCATTGGTGCAAGTGCATAGCCTATCTCACCGGGGAAATATCCGGGAGGCGATGAGCCGAGGTTTATGCCTTTGAGCACCAGCGACCTGTAATCCGTTCCGGTGTGCATTGCAATATGGTTTCCTGATGTTTTGAAAGGCAGCTCCTGCTTTAATGTAAGCTCAAAATCAATAATGGTGTCACGGGCTATGCTTATGTCGGTAAGCCTTACGGGATAGTAATTGTCGCAGCGGACAGTTGTTGCCACCGGGAACCTGAACACTCCGGGTGTGGTTGGGACGGCAGGAGGCATCATGTCGGGTTCGATGGCAGTTCCTGCGGAATATCCCGAGAATCCCCTGGCCTTTATGAGTTTGCCTGACAGGGTTTTGCCTCCAAAGGTTATTGAATAAAAATAGAAACCGTTGGGCTGCGGGGCGCCTCCCTGGTTGCATCCGTCCCATACTATATGATAGCTCCCGGCATCAATGGAGTCAAAAAACTCTTCCATTACCTTATTGCCTGAGTAATTGTAGATAGTCAGTCTGATATTACCGTCGCTGTTTATAATAAATGGTATGTTTACCGAATAGCTGAATGGATTCGGATAAGGGGTGCCGACTTCGATCACGCGGGAGATATCCTCGTAGATATTTGATATTCTGAGGGAATAAGTTCCATCACTCAGAGTTCTGGCCGAATATTCTGTAGTGCCGGCAATCATCGAAACCCTTGCGTTGGGAATGGAAGCGCCGTACTGGTCGGTAACAACTCCTGTTACATAATAGTCGCGGCCCCACAGATCGGCTCCCGTGAATACAGGAGCCAGGATCGAAAAAAGCAAAAGTAAAAAACTCCGTGACAGCGCGGTAATTGTTCCGTTAACGGCCGTTGAGGGAATACTGTTGCAAAAAATACGGTCAGCTGGCATTAATTTGTAATTTTATGATCGTCAAAACAGGCAGAGTGTCAATATATGGATATTAACGGGATTTCATACAGGAATATTGAGAAGACCGACAACAAAGAGCTTGCAGACCTTATCAGAAGGGTTTTCAGGGAATTCGGGATTGACAGGCCCGGTACGGTTTATTATGATCCCACCACCGATGAGTTATATGAGCTTTTCAGGAAGGACGGATCGGTGTACTGGATTGCAGAGGTTGACGGCGCTATGGCGGGAGGTTGTGGGATATACCCCACCGGAGGGCTTCCCGGAGGATTTGCCGAGCTTGTCAAGTTCTATCTTCTTCCTGAATACAGGGGAAAGGGAATAGGAAGGGCGCTTATGGAGTTGTGTTTTGATTCGGCCAGAAGCATGGGCTATAATCATCTGTACCTTGAATCGCTGCCCGAACTTTCAAAGGCAGTGTCGATGTATCTGAAGTCGGGGTTCACCCATATGAATCAGGCGCTCGGGAATTCGGGCCATTTTGGTTGCAATATCTGGATGGTCAAAGAGTTGTAGCATGTTATAACATTGTTATAACATCATTTTGAGGATGGGTAAGGATATTTCAATGAAATTTCTTCGTACGCAGAAGGTCTTTTTCAGAGCTCCACATTCCTCATTCCTGAACTGCAGTTCCTGCAGATTGGTATTGATCTTCTTTCGGAGAGGACCTTAAGCCTGAATTCTTTGAATCTTGCGCCATGCCATATATCCCTGAAGCTTTCCGAGGAAAGATCGCCCATAACATATTCCGCGTCCTTATCGAAGCAGCATGGCAGCACCTTCCCGTCCCATGTAATGACCGGGTTAAGCCAGAGCCTGAGACAGCGGGAAGGCAGTTTATTCTTTATTGATAATTTGCCGCCTGACTTTTCATACCGCGAGTATTTTCTTTCCGATGGCATCCATTCTCCGGCATCATGTCCGTCGATAACCTGCATTGATTTCAGTTTCAGAGTGGCTTTCACTTCTCCGGCAAATGCTCCTGCAAGTGGTATCTGGTGTTCATTGTATTTGTTCACAAGGAACTGAAGTTCAAGTTTCATTGGCGAGTCGACCTTTTCTTTTTCCCTGCTTATTCTTCTTATCCCTTCCATGACCTCAGCCATGTTCCCGTTCACCCTGTACCTTGAGTATGATTCCTGGTCCATTCCGTCGAGCGATACTATCAGCTTGTAAATACCTGACTGCACTGCCGCGGCAGCATTATCCCCGCCGAGGTAGTGTCCGTTTGTGCTTATAATGGTCCTTGTATTCCCCATCATCCTGATAAAGGAGAATAAATCGGGGTGCAGAAATGGTTCTCCCTGAAAGTAAAGGCTTGAATACCAGAGATAAGGTTTAAGTTCTCTTATCGCTTTTTCAAAAAGATCCCGCTCCATGAATCCTCTTTGCCGTTTCATTGTTCCGGAACCGGATGAGCATTCCGGGCATCGGAGGTTGCAGTGGTTTGTCAGCTCGAAAGAGACTGTGACAGGCATCCCTGTTATAACCGGCCGTCGGGTAATGGAAGCTGCAGCATACGAAAGAGCCATGCTGGCTGCATTTACCGGTTTAACAAATAATCGAGTCATGTGTTACTTAAGCGGATTGAAGTTTTATTGCTCCGTTCGGAATTAAAATTTTCTCTGACCCGGATAGGGTAAAGATACAGTCATAAGGTCATAGGGATGAAAAGAAACTTAAAAAAATATTGAAAGGACTTAATTAATAACTTAATGCTCAAATGCCATGAAAACCACCAGGTACTTTTCATTGATCGCACTGCTCCTGTTACCGGCCTTCACAGCCGCAACAGTGCTGGCAGGAGATTCTCCCGAAAGGAAGAAAGACACTCAGGAAACCACGCTTACCTTCAAGGGGAAGGTAGTTGATTCCGAAACGGGAACTCCGCTTGTATTTGCATCAGTGGCCGTCAAGGAGACCAATGTTGCCACTGTTACCAATATTGACGGGGAATTCCAGATCAAGATTTACGAAACTCAGACATCCAGGAACCTGGAGGTGAGTTTCCTTGGTTACAAGAATAAGGTAGTTCCTCTTACCGAACTGAGAGAAGACGGCTACAAGAATGTGATTGCGCTTACTCCGGCCCCGATTCCCATAAAGGAGATTATAGTCAAGCCGATCGATCCTGAAGTAATAGTAAGGAATGCGATTGGGAAAATTGGAAGGAATTTTACAGACGAGCCTAACCTGATGACTGCCTTCTACAGGGAGACTATCAGGAAAAACAGAACTTATGTATCTATAGGCGAGGCTGTTGTTGAAATTTTCAAGGCTCCCTATGCCAACGATCTGCGTTTCGACGGTGCAAGGATATACAAGGGAAGAAAAGGATCGGATGTTGAAAGGATGGATACTGTTTTGTTCAAACTTCAGGGCGGACCTGTAACTGTTCTTCAGCTCGACCTTGCAAAGAACACGGAGTCCATACTCACCATCGATGCCATGAAGTATTATGACTATTCGCTTTCTTCGGTGATTGAGATAGACGGCAAGCCTCATTACGTGGTTTCGTTCAAGCAGAAGCCCTATGTAGACATGCCTCTTTTCATGGGCAACCTTTACATAGCCACCGACTCTTATGCTCTTACCGAGGCTGAATTTGGGTTCAACCTTGAGGACAAGGATGCAGTGTCGTCAATCTTCATCAAGAAGAAACCGCTCGGCATGGAAGTAACGCCTGAGATAGCGACTTACAGGACTCAGTATCGTGAGCAGGACGGTCTCTGGTACTTTGCCTATTCAAGGGCTGAAGTTAAATTCAAGGTCAACTGGAAAAAGAAACTCTTCAATACCTACTACACTACTATGTCAGAAATGGCAATAACCGACCGTACTAACGAAGAAGTGATTAAATTTGCAGGGAAGGAGAAGCTCAGGTACAACGATGTGTTCTCCGAGCAGGTGACCGCATTTACCGATCCGGAATTCTGGGGCGACTACAACGTGATAGAACCCGACCAGAGCATAGAATCGGCTATCAGGCGCCTGAGCAGGAAACTTAAATTCAGCGACAGGGACGATCTCGAGAAATAAATGAATGTCATGCCGGGGGATTCTGAAATAGTAAGGAGGATCAGACAAGGTGATAAGGGTCAGTTTGAATCACTTTTCCGATCCTCCTATGTTTCCCTGGTAAGATATGCCAGAACGATGATAAAGGATCATGACACAGCAGAAGAAATTGTTCAGGATCTCTTTTTCAGAATCTGGAAAGACAAGGACAAACTACAGATTGAAAGTTCTTTAAATGGTTACCTTTTCCGGGCGGTTCATAACCGCTGCCTGCATCATATAAGTCACAGCAAGGTTGTCGAGAAGTATGCGCGTGAGACTGTGATGTTCAGTTCAGGGATTGCAGACGACACAGCGAGTCTGGTAAATTACAATGATCTGCAGAGCAGGATCGCCCGGATACTTGAGAGACTACCTTCAAGATGCGGAAAGATCTTCTGCATGAACAGATTTGAAGGGCTTAAGTATTCTGAGATTGCCGAGAAGCTGTCGGTATCGGTCAAGACGGTGGAGGCTAATATGGGAAGAGCGTTAAAGGAATTCAGAAAAGCACTGGCAGAACAATGAAAGAGACAAACGACACAGGAAAATTCACTGACAGGGAATGGGAGGAGCTTGCAGCTCACCTGTCGGGCGAGAATACAGCCAACGGTGATATCCTCAGCCGTTTTGCCGAAGAGGATGAATATAATACTATGAAATACTGGAAAGATTTGAGAGAGATGGATAATGAAAGGGAGATAAATGTGGACCGGGCCTGGGACAAGCTTCACTCGAGGCTCAGGGATAACGGATTGATGAGTGAAGAGCCGGTAGTGAAAAGAAGGTTTCTGACGCCCGCCTTTTACAGGGTTGCAGCTGCCTTGCTTCTTCTTGTCGGAATAGGATCCGCTTTGCTTTATATGAATAACAACGGCCTCTTAACACGCAAGACTATTGTTGCCACTAACGGCGACCAGAAAAACCTGGAAGTGACACTTCCCGACGGAAGCACAGTCATTCTTAACCGGAACACGCAGATTTCCTATATGCCGGGGTTCGGCAGGGGTGAAAGAAGTGTCACCATAACAGGGGAAGCTTTCTTTGATATAGTCCGTGATGAAGCCAGACCTTTCACTGTTGATGCCGGAAAAGCCATGGTAGAAGTGCTTGGGACATCCTTTAATGTAAGGGCAGGCGCTCAGGAAGCTCCTGTCGAAGTGTATGTAAAGACGGGACAGGTCCTTGTAAAGGGCACAGGGGAGGGAAGTGAACTGGTACTCGAGCCTGGCTTTATAGGGACTGTTTATCCCGACAGAAGCGGGAAATCGGTTAACACCGATCCCAACTATATGTCGTGGAACACCGGGCTGCTTGTTTACGACGGACAAACACTCGACATAGTCTTCAGGGACCTTAAGAAAGTCTATGACCTGGATATTGTGGCCGATGATCCGGAGATACTCTCTAATACCTGGACCTCTCCAATCGATAATCAGGCTCAGGAAACCATAATTCGGCTGATTTGTGCTAGCTTTAACCTTGCTTATGAAAAAGATGGCGATGTTTACCATCTGAAAAGGAAATAACAAACAAACAGGATAATGTCGGTCAATGGCGCAGTATCGAAGATTCTTAAAGCCATTGCGTTGCTTATGTTTCTGATGTCGCCGCAGAAGCTGGTATGCCAGGAGGGTATACTGGATTCTGTTTTTACATTCAGGGCCGGATCAATAAAGACAGGCAATGCCCTCGGCATTATTACAAGGCAAACGGGATATCATTTCACCTACGACAGCAGGCTTGTCGATCCTGAGATAAGAGTTGAAATGAACTTCAGGCAGATACCGCTTCGGGGTGTTCTCGACAGTATTTTAAAAGGAGATTCCCTCGTTTATTCGGTTATCGACGAGTTCATTATCATCTCCAGGGAAATACCCCGTCCTCCTGTGGTAAGGACCGACACTCTTGCCGTTCCGCTTCTGCAGGACATTACCGGTGTTATAGTCGACGGTGAATCGTCGGAGCCGCTTCCTTTTGCAGCTTTAGGGCTCAAGAACACAGGAAGGGGAACCGTTTCAAACAGCGGAGGGGAGTTCGGATTAAGGATACATCCCCGGGATTACGACGACACCCTTGTTGTTTCCTACCTCGGGTATTTTGCCAGGGAGATACCTGTAAGACAGTCTCTTGGCAACTTTTTCAGGATAGAGATGAGAAGGGAGTTCATATCCATTCCGGAGATCATTATAAAAAATCAGATCCCATGGGATGTTGTGAATAAAGTCAGGTTTAACCTTACCCGTAATTATGGAAACACACCGGCACGTCTGAGCGCCTTCTACCGCGAAGGTGTGATGAGGAAGAATGAGCTTCAGACCTATTCGGAAGCCGTGCTGCAGATATATAAAAGCGCCTATTCGGGCACTCTTCTTGGGGACCAGGTTAAGGTTCTGAAAAGCAGGAAAATAGAAAATCTCGATATAAGTGATACCATAGCAGTAAGGCTTAAAGCCGGTTTGAACACCTGTCTTCAGCTTGACGGCATTAAACATGGGTTCGACTTTATCTCAGGTGAAAGCATGCTTGATTATTCCTACAGGTTAACCGACATAGTGTCGTTTGATGATGAGGCGGCATTTGAGATTGAGTTCACACCGAGGGAAGAAGCCGATGTGCCTATGTTTCACGGATCGCTGTTTATAAACACTACCGATTACGCCCTTCTCCGGGCCGAATTCCGTATCACTCCGGAATATCTCAAGGAGATGAGGTCGTCATTTATTACAAATCCCTCGAAGGACTTCAGCACCTGGCCCGTTTCAGTGGATTATTCCGTGGCATACAGGAAGGTGGCGGACAGATACTATCTTAATCATGTCAGGGGTGATCTCCGTTTTGAGTCGAAACAAAAGAAAAGGCTTTTCAAAACCCAGTTTGATGTCTTTTTCGAGATGGCAGTTACGAGTTCGAGCCTTGAAAATGTGGAACGATTTGAAAAAGAGGATCTTGCTCCGGTTCATTCGGTTTTTTCAAGGACTATCAGGAGTTATGACCCGGTTTTCTGGGGCAACCAGGAGTTTCTGAAGCCTGAGGAGAGTCTTCTCAATGCCCTTATGAATATGAAGGTGAAGCTTCAGGAATTCAGTGAATGATATTCCGGCCTTGTCCGGTCAGGTGGCTCAATACTGATTGATAAGATTATATAATTCGCTAAGATCGGGAGTCAGGATTATCTCCGTCCTTCTGTTTTTCTGTCTTGCTTCGGGGGTATCAGCAGCCTCCACCGGCACAAATTCACTTCTGCCCGAGGCAGTAAGTCTAGCAGGATTTATCTTTGAACCTTCGAGGAGCGTTCTCACCACGGTGGTGGCTCTTTTTACGCTGAGGTCCCAGTTATCCGACAGATTTCCGCTTCCGGGGCGGTAAGGTACATTGTCAGTATGTCCTTCGATAGTGACCTGGATCCCGGGATTCTTTTCAAGAACACCGGCAAGCTTTTTAAGGGCGTTACGTCCATTGACATCAATATCCCAGCTGGCTGATTTGAAAAGGAGCTTTTCATCGAGCGAAACATACACTTTTCCGTCGCGGTTGGTCACTGTAAGACCATTGTTCTCAAATCCCAGAAGTGCTTCCGACACCTTTTGCTTAAGGTCCTGTACTATTTTCTTCTGAGTGTCGAGTATCTTTTCGAGTTCCGCCATCCTGGCGTTCTTTTTTTCAAGCTCGAGATTAAGCTCATCAAGTGATACCTTTCTCAGGTCCATAGAGTGTTCGAGCTGTCTCATGATATCCTCTTTCTGGCGGAGGTTATCCTGGGCGGCCTGGAGTTCGGCAAGCAGCTTTTTCGTTTCGGTAAGGTTTCCTCTGACGAGGTTCTCCTGCGCATTCTGGAGGGCATTATACCTTTCGGTTATGGTATTCAGGTCCTCTCTGGCCTTTTTTCTCTCAATTTCAGCCAGGGCGATGTCCTGCTTTGATTTGGTCATCTCAGCTTCAAGGGCGGCTATCCTGGAAGCAATTTCCCTGTTCTGCATCGAAAGGGTGAGATTCTCGGTCCTGAAGTCATCCCTGTCGATCATGTTCTGCCTGCTTGCATTCTGCAGTTCACGGTATTTTCCGGCCGGAACGCACGACAGGACTGAAGCTGACAAAATAATTGAGATTATGGCGAAAGCTCTGTTCATATTCAGGATCAGATTAGTTAGGTTCAGCGTTGACAAAAATAAGAAAATCCGCATTAAGCTCCGGCAAACATAAGGCAATAATAATTGTTATATTTGCACAATCTTTATTACCTGTTTCGGAATGCACGAGGAGGAAAATCTTCTGTTTCAGATATCAAGTCCCGAAGACCTCAGAAAACTAAAGCCTGATGAGCTAATCAGGCTTAGCGGGGAACTGAGGCAATATATAATTGACATGGTAAGCAAAAACCCTGGTCACCTCGGAGCCAGTCTGGGTGTTGTAGAGCTTACAGTTGCGCTTCATTACGTTTTTGACACTCCACACGACAAGCTTATCTGGGATGTAGGTCATCAGGCCTATGGTCACAAGATACTTACAGGGCGGCGCGACAGGTTTAGCACCAACAGGACTTACAAGGGTATAAGCGGTTTCCCAAAAATGTCGGAGAGTGAATTTGATGCTTTCGGGACAGGTCATTCATCAACCTCAATTTCGGCCGCCCTCGGTATGGCTGTGGCGTTCAAAAAGTTGGGGGAGAAGCGTCATGTTGTGGCTGTAATAGGTGATGGAGCCATGACCGCCGGTCAGGCTTTTGAAGGGCTTAACAATGCGGGTATTGCACAGTCGGATCTGCTGGTTATCCTCAATGACAATAATATTGCGATAGATCAGAGTGTAGGAGCTTTGAGGGAGTATCTTCTTGATATCACTACAAGCAAGGCATACAACCGGTTCAGGAACAGGGTATGGAATTTTCTGGGGAGGTTTGGCAAGTTCACTCCGAATGCGCGGACCATTGCCAGCCAGATACAATCTGGTCTAAAGAGCACGCTCCTCGACAAGAGCAATCTGTTCGAGGGGTTGAATTTCAGGTATTTCGGGCCGATCGACGGGCATGACATACTTCACCTGGTAAGCGTACTGCAGGACCTTAAGAGGATCCCCGGTCCGAAGCTTCTTCATTGCATGACGATAAAGGGCAAGGGATTAAAGCAGGCTGAGCAGAACCAGACCGCATATCATGCGCCAGGCATCTTTGACAGACAGACGGGGTTAATAATAAAGACAACAGATGCCGGAGTGCCTGCGACCTATCAGGAGGTTTTCGGGGAGACGATGCTGGAACTGGCAAGGGCAAATACCCGGATAGCCGGTATTACTCCTGCCATGATAACCGGTTGTTCTCTCTGCACAATGAAAAAGGAAATACCTGAAAGGGTCTTTGATGTGGGAATAGCCGAACAGCATGCTGTTACATTTTCAGCCGGTCTTGCTACTCAGGGGATGATACCTTACTGCAACATCTATTCCTCATTTCTGCAGAGGGCTCTGGATCAGCTTATTCACGATGTTGCTCTTCAGAACCTTCACGTGATTTTCTGTGTCGACAGGGGAGGTCTGGTCGGCACCGACGGCGCTACTCACCATGGTTTCTTCGACCTTGCTTTTATGAGGTCTATCCCCAATATGACAGTATCGGCTCCGATGAACAGCCTTGAGCTGCGAAACATGCTGTACACAGCACAGATTGAGAAGAACAGGGGACCTTTCTCAATACGTTATCCCAAGGGTTCGGGAATGGAAAAGGAGTGGAACCGTCCGTTTGAAGAAATCGAGGTTGGAAAGTCGAGGCTTATAAGAGAAGGCAGGGACCTGGCTGTGCTTACAATCGGGCATCCCGGAAATTTTGCCTTCAGGGCTGCTGAGATACTTGAACCTGAAGGGATCACATTCTCTCATTACGACATGAGGTTTCTGGCGCCGATCGATGAGGAAGTCCTTCATTCCGTTTTCAGGAGGTTCAGGAAAATAGTAACTGTTGAGGATGGAGTGCTGAAGGGCGGTCTTGGCACCGCAGTGGTTGAATTCATGTGCGATAACGGGTACAGCGCTGAGGTAAAGCGTCTTGGCATACCCGATTACTTTGTGGAACACGGAACACAGGATGAGCTTATAAAGGAATGCGGTTTTGACACAGGAAGCATTGTGAAGGTGATAAGGGAAATGGTTCTTGTCACAGCCAGGCATTGAAAGTAAAAATTACCTGAAGGCGGGATTGAATCGATAAAATTCTCTATTTTCGCAGTCTGCAAGCCAGGTCAATGCAGATTCCAATAAGCCCGGATGGCGGAATTGGTAGACGCGCTGGTCTCAAACACCAGTGGCAGCGATGCTGTGCCGGTTCGATCCCGGCTCCGGGTACAGAAAAAGAGTGAGAGTGAGAGTAAGTGCGAGAGCAATCGCGAACACTCTCACTCTTTTTCCTCAAAACTCACACTCACACTTGTTATTCTGATTTTGCTATCAGTTCTTTTCCGACCAGACGGAATTTGGATACATCTTCGGGAGTGATTACATAAACATTGCAACCCGGGTCGACACCTTCCCTGATTATGATATTCTTCTCATTCATCTCGCCCAGGACGACAATCTGCTTTGTCCGGTTCTTTTTATAAACATACGGGATACCGTCGGCGTCGGCGTGTACACATTCCGTGGGAATGGATATTACATCCTCGAAGTTATTTATTATGATCTTGTTGTATGTTGTCATTGCAGGTCTCAGCTCGGGGTTGTCGCCGTTAACCTTTACAATGACCTCGAACATTTTTGATTCAGAGTTTTCAAGTTGTTCGCCAATATTGGCAACGCTCGTTACAGACCCGGTAAAGGTTTTTCCGGGAAGCGCGTCGATGGTTATTGTGACCTTCTGGCCCGGCATTACCTTGTTAACTTCGATTTCGCTGACATATGTTTTAGAGATCATTGAAGTCAGGTCGGGGAGTGTAGCTATGACCCTGTCGAAAGGATTCACATTGGAACCGGCTTTTCTTTTAGTGCCGTTAAACTCTTCCTTGTATATTACCATGCCTGGAGATGGTGCTTTTATTGTAAACTGTGCAAGGAAGCTCTGGAGTATGTTTACCAGTTCCTGGCCCTCATCGCGGAGTCTCTTTTTGTCCCGGATGTTTGTAAGAGCCCTTGCTTTCTGAAGTTCGTAGTTTTTCTTCCTTTGTTCAAGCGCCCTGATCTGTTTGTTCAGGTTTATTTCAGCCTGGCGGATAGTGGCAGGCGGTTCATATTTTGATTCCTGGAGGGTTATTTCGGCTTCTTCGACGGCAATTGCCTGGTTTCTGATGGCATCTCTCAGGTTTGTAAGCATCACTGCAGTGTCGAGGATTGCCATTTCAAGGTTTGCCTGGAGGGTGTTTTGGTTCTCGAGTGCCTCTTTCAGCGAGTTGTCATAGTCGGTTCTGTCGAGCTGGGCAATGAAATCACCTTCCCTCACTTCTGTTCCTTCTGCTACAATATCCTGTATTTTGAAACTGCTTATTCTCATTCCTCCGCCGGGTCCGCCTCTGCTGCCGCCACGCTGTCCGCCATGTTGCATAGTCTGCATGATATCCGGTCCCATTACATCAACCGATCTTTCAGCTTCGAGTTCTCCTGCATTTGACACTGCGATTTCAAACGGTCCCTTTACGGCAACGGCATAATTTGCAGCGGCTTCCTTACCTTTTCCAATCCGGCTGAAAACGATCATAGCAATGATGATCAGCGCTGCCACAATACCGGTTATTATAATTGTTCTTTTCATCAGAATGTAATTTTAAATTTTAGTAGTATGATAAGACCCGCATGCTTGAAAATCATATACATACGTGTTTATGTATTTATTACATGCAGGTTTCATAAAAAATTGATATTAAAGGTTTCACCAAACCTCCGGTTCCTGATTTATAAGTTCCATTCATCTAATAGACAAATGAGAGGCAGGTTTTATTTCAAAGGTGAAAAAAAACAGAGTAGGAAACTGAAAATTTCATCGCAGGAAATCAATCATGGAATCAGCCGCAGTCACTCTTTAATGATGTGGACTGATTGATCCGGGATCAGACTGTCATTACTTCTTTTTCCTTGATTGCCATTACCTTGTCGATTTTAGCCGTGAAGTCCCTCACCAGTTCCTGGACGTTTTCGGCGGCATTTTCTTCAATATCTTCGGGCAGGCCTTCCTTAAGCATTCTTTTAAGTTCATCAAGTCCCCATTTGCGGGCATTCCTTATGCTGATCCTGGCAACTTCGCCTTCGTTCCTTACCTGTTTGACAAGCTGGTGTCTTCTTTCTTCAGTAAGCGGAGGTATGTTAATCCTTATAACCTCTCCGTTATTGATCGGAGTGAGACCGATATTGGCTGCCAGTATGGCTTTTTCAATTACGCTGAGCATATTTTTTTCCCAGGCCTGTATAAGAATGGTTTTGGCATCCGGGGTATTGATGTTGGAGACCTGGTTAAGAGGTGAGTTCACGCCGTAGTAATCGACGGTTATTCCATCGAGGAGAACAGGAGTGGCTCGTCCGGCGCGCATATGGGCAAGTTCATTCTCAAGGTGTTCGAGAGCTTTCTGCATCCTGTCGGAGGTTTCCTCCATTATAAGTTCGACTTCTTCATTCATGGTTCAGTGTGGTGTTTTGATATGATTGTTCGTTCTTCCTTTCAAAATGCTTGCCGGTTTATCTGAAAAGCGGATAAGGATCAAAAATAATAAAAATATATCTCATTGAGTCAACCAGGTCAGTTACTGACAAGGGTTCCTGTTTTGACACCGGTAACCACTTTCTTCAGGTTGCCTTTTACGTTCATATCGAATACAATGACCGGCATGTTGTTTTCGCGGCACATTGTAAATGCTGTTGAATCCATTACCTTAAGCTGTCGTTCAATAGCTTCAGCGAATGTGAGTGTTTCAAACCGTGATGCAAGGGGATTTTTTTCAGGATCGTCGGTATAGATACCGTCTACCCTTGTTCCCTTAAGCAGTATTCCGGCTCCTGTTTCCACGGCTCTTAGTGCGGCAGCCGTATCGGTTGTGAAAAAGGGATTTCCTGTTCCGCCCGAAAGAATGCATATTGTTCCTTTTGAAAGTTCATCGGTAACATTATCCCTTGAGTAGAGTTCTCCTACCGGTTCCATACGGATGGCCGTAAAGACTTTGGCTTTTCCTCCGGTTTTCCGGATAGCGCTTTCGAGTGCAAGGCTGTTTATAACTGTGGCAAGCATTCCCATCTGGTCGCCTTTCACCCGGTCGACTCCGGTTTCGGTTCCGCTGAGCCCCCTGAAAATATTGCCTCCTCCTATGACGATGGCAACCTCACATCCAAGCTGGGCTATCTCGTTTACCTGCATGGCATATTCTTCAAGGACTTTACTGTCGATGCCGTGTCCCTCGTTTCCTGCCAGCGACTCGCCGCTGAGTTTTAGTAGGATCCTGGTGTACTTCATTTCTTTTGTAAGTTGATGGAATCAGCTGTGATCCCGTAAATTGGGATCCGGCAGGAGACGAATATAGCAAAAAAAATGGCGCCAGTCGGCGCCACCTTGATATTGAATTATGAACTTACATTTACTGGTTGAGGTTGTAACGTTTGAAGGCTGTGATTTTCAATTGCTTATCAACTGACTCAAGGTACTGCCTTATGTTCATTTTATTATCTTTGACGAATTCCTGGTTAAGAAGTGTACTTTCCTTGTAGAATTTAGCAAGTTTTCCCTGAGCGATCCTGTCAATCATATCTTCTGGTTTACCTTCACGTCTTGCCTGTTCCCTGCCTATTTCCAGTTCCTGCTCGATTGCTTTTGCAGGGACATCATCCTTATCGATGGCGACCGGGTTCATAGCTGCAATCTGCATGACCACATCCTTGTAGACCTGGTTGCTTAAACCTGCTTTTGAAAAGCCTGCAAGTGATGAGAGCTTGTTACCGGGGTGTATGTAGGCCTGAACATAGGGAGCTTCGATTTTCTCATAATAAGCAAGTTCAAGCTTCTCGCCGATAATTCCCATGTATTCGGTTACCTTTCCTCCTGCGGTCGAATTCTCGAGAGGCAGCGCTTTGAGAGCCTCGAGGTCGGCGGGTTTTTTTGAGATCGCAAGGTCGAGTATTTTGCCGGCGAGACCAACGAAATCTTCATTTTTTGCAACGAAGTCGGTTTCACTGTTGAGCACAATAATTGCTCCCATTGAAGAATCGGCGCTGGTTTTAGCCAGAACTACTCCTTCGGTGGCATCCCTGTCAGCTCTTTTGCTGGCTACAGCCTGTCCTTTTTTCCTTATTATTTCAACAGCCTTTTCAAAATCGCCGTTCGATTCTTCAAGGGCCTTTTTGCAGTCCATCATACCAGCCAGGGTCATTTTCCTCAGCCTGGCAACATCTGCAGAACTTATATTAGCCATTTAATGATTTCTTTAAAAGTTAAAACTGAACAATTATTCTTCACTCTCCTCGGCTTCGGCGACGATTTCATCCTCTTCCTCGACGAATTCTTCCTCGTCATTCTCCGTTTCTTCTTCCTCTTCTCCTACGAGGGCTTCGATCACTGAATCGGGAAGATCCTTTGTCTCGAGGTCTTTCCTCATAACCTTCCTGTCTTTCTGAGCCGGTTCCTTGTCTTTCTCGAGTTTCCTTTCATTCAGTCCTTCCTCAATGGCGTCGCACAGGAGGCCGACGATAAGTGAAATTGATTTTGAGGCGTCGTCGTTGGCAGGGATCGGGAATTCGATGTCGGATGGATCAGAGTTTGTATCAACCATTGCAAAAACGGGGATTCCAAGTCGTTTTGCTTCTCTTACTGCAATTCGTTCCTTGCACACGTCAACAATAAAGAGTGCGGAAGGCAGGCGAGTAAGGTCGACTATGCTTCCCAGGTTCTTTTCAAGTTTGGCTCTCTGGCGGGTAACCTGAAGCTTCTCGCGTTTTGACAGGTTTGAGAAGGTTCCGTCGGTAGCCATTTTGTCGATGTTTCCCATTTTCTTGACAGCCTTGCGGATGGTAGGGAAGTTGGTAAGCATGCCGCCCGGCCAGCGTTCGGTAACGAAAGGCATGTTAACCTTTTTTACTTTTTCGGAGACAATCTCCTTGGCCTGTTTTTTTGTAGCAACAAAAAGGATCTTTTTACCCGAACGGGCGATCTGTTTCATGGCAGCAGCGGCCTCATCAATTTTGACGACTGTTTTCTCGAGGTCGATGATATGGATACCGTTGCGCTCCATGAAAATGTAGGGAGCCATTGCCGGATTCCATTTTCTCTTGAGATGTCCGAAGTGAACTCCTGCGTCGAGCAGTTCCTGGAAATTTGTTCTTGGCATTTTTTCTTTTTTTAAGTTTACATTCTGTTTGATCAATCACAGGGTAGCCCCGCGCTTGGCGGGAGTCTCTGCAATTTAGATACTAAACCTGCATCTATTTGATTGATAAGATAAGTCTTAGCGTTTGCTGAACTGGAACCTTCTGCGTGCTTTTGGCTGTCCCGGTTTCTTTCTTTCGACTTCGCGAGGATCGCGGGTTACGAATCCGTTAGCTTTGAGCACGGATTTATTTTCGGCATCCAGTTTTATCAGAGCTCTGGTAATACCGAGCCTGAGAGCTTCAGCCTGTCCTTTTACACCGCCTCCGTCGAGATTGACGTTAATGTCATATTTGTCGGCGGCATTGAGTATGACAAGCGGTTGTGTAACAACAAACTGCAGAGTCTCAGCTCCGAAATAATCCTTATAATCCCTGTCGTTGACTGTAATTTTTCCCTTGCCATCACTCAAAATAACTCTGGCAACGGCTGCTTTTCTTCTTCCAAGTGCGTTTACTGGCTCCATATTTGTTCCTTAGTGTATTATAATTCCAATTTTTTTGGTTTCTGGGCTTCATGCGGATGAGACGGACCTGCGTAAACGTGCATATTCTTGTACAAAGCCCTTCCAAGCCTGTTTTTAGGGAGCATCCCCTTAACAGCCTCTTCAACAAGGCCGATGGGATTTTTCTTAAGCAAATCCTTTGCGGTAGTGATTCTCTGTCCTCCGGGATATCCGGTGTGGCGAACATATTCTTTATCGTCCCACTTGTTGCCTGAAAGACTTACTTTCCCGGCATTGATCACAACAACATTGTCACCGCAATCAACATGAGGCGTGAAATTTGTTTTGTGCTTTCCCCTGAGTGTCGATGCAACCAGGGTTGCCAGACGTCCGAGAGTCGCTCCTTCAGCGTCAACAATCACCCATTCCTTGTTAACGGTGTCCTTGTTCGCTGAAACAGTTTTGTAACTTAAGGTATTCACTTTTAATCTGTTTTATAATTGAAATACTTGAAAATAACGCAAAAACCCCTTTTTTGGGACTGCAAAAATACGACATATTTCCTAATAAAAAAGAAATACGGGCAGAATTTTGTGTACTGCCCCGACAAGATTATTTTTGTGTATGACTTCAATGAACACTGGAAATGAGAGTCATTCCCATCAGGGGATGTTAAGAACGGGACGTAACTTTTACACTGGTGATGTACTTGAAGTTGCTCCCGGGCTTCTGGGAAAAATACTTGCGATAAAGCAGGCTGACGGTATTGTGAAAAGATTCACAATAACTGAAACGGAAGCTTACCGGGGTAACGGCGACAGGGCCTGTCATGCCAGCCGGGGCCGTACTCCGAGGACAGAGATTATGTTCCATGAAGGGGGCAGGCTTTATGTTTATTTTGTTTACGGCATGTACTGGATGCTAAACGTTGTTACCGGGGTGCCTGATGATCCGCAGGCAGCGCTCATCAGGGGCCTGGAGGGCTGCTACGGACCAGGCAGGGTTGCAAAGCTTCTTGGCATCGACCGCTCATTTTACGGCGAAGACCTGGTGACTTCGGAAAGGATATGGATTGAAGATCACGGACTAAAGCCGGAATACCTTACCGGTCCAAGGATCGGGATCGATTATGCCGGTGATTACTGGAAGAATGTTCCATGGAGGTTCTCTGCTGACATGGCGGGAGGGAAGGGGAAATAAAATCAGTTGCTGGTTACTGGTTACTGGTTAGAACGGCCAGCGGTATGCGGTACGCGGCTGGTGGTAAATTACTGTCTTTTCACGGTGACCAGTTTAACAAGTTCATCAATTTGCAGGTGAAGGGTAACTGCATTGTCAAATCTTTCCAGGCTGGTGTCGTACCAGCCCTCGATGCCGAGGTTGAATTCCAGCGGGCCAATTCTGGAGCTTTTGAAGTTTATGCAGCCTGTAATGAGCTTTCTCGGGGAAAGCACTACATTGCTGAGATGATCGGAGACCGATCCGTAAATGAAGTTGCCGTCGGGTGCATAATAGTCCCGGGAGATCCAGTATCCCGCTTCGATCTCAGCTTTTGAGAATGTGCCGACAGCTTTAAGCCAGAAGGCGTGGCCTTTGTCTACCCCTGACGATGCATTTTCCCGCATCGAGTTTCCATAAAATCCATGTGCTTCCAGACCGGTTGACAGATTCTTCTCCCGGTTTATCATCAGCAATGCTTTTGCTCCGGCTGAAAGATTCAGGAAGGTTTCGACAGGTTCGGGATAGTCGCTTATCTGACCGCCGTAATGCTTGAACATCAGCTGCACCGGTATTTCAAGACTGATCAGTGAAGATTCTTTTGTGGGCGTGTAAATGAATGACTCTCCCGCAGTGAATATTTCTCTCTCATTATCGCCCCTGAAGATGTAGTTTTCCCAGCTTACCCAGGTATCGCTGAATATCCTTTGGCTGCGGCTTACCAGTTGCAGACCGTCCTCCGAAAAGTTGGTGAAGGTTTTTTCCCTGCTGAAATGTGGATCGAGCATCTTGTGGCTGTCGGATCCCTGAAGAGATCCGATTGTAAAGCGGGTATGGTCTGAAAGGAACCATGTTGTGGAAAAGACCGGTTTGGCAAGTGAAAACCTGTTTGTCCCCGAGAAGCTCAGAAGGTGTGCCCCGAGGCGGATCTCTGCTTTCTTAACCGGACGGTAAACAAGTTCCGGCTGAATAAACCAGCCTATAAGTGTATATCCTTCCGTTATGGGATTTGAATACTCATTATTCCGTACAAAGCTTATATTTCTGAAATTCAGGAACAGATCGCCTTCCTTAACCATTCCCGCATTGTTTTCCTGGGCCTGGGAGCTTATGGCAGCGAGCCATGCTATTAATGCAAATATCCTTTTGTATCTCATAGGAACCGGATAGGCAGGCAAATGTAACAAAATAAGTTTCAAGTCAGAATTAAGTTAAATAGAAGCCGGATAATGCTCAAGTGATATTTTTTTGCGTTCTTTGTTCCTGTTAAGAAACTAAATCAGCGTTATGAATTCCATCTGGGGCGATTTCCGGCGGCTTGACAGGATAGCCGGCTGGATTCTTTTCGTCATTTCAACAGCTGTTTACATGTTTACGCTGGAGCCCACGGTGAGCTTCTGGGATTGCGGCGAATTCATTCTCTCATCCTTCAGGCTTCAGGTAGGCCATCCTCCGGGAGCTCCGCTTTTTCTTATCATAGGCCGCATTGCCTCCATGTTTGCCTTCGGCGACACATCGAAGGTTGCACTTATGATGAATGCCCTTTCGGCAGTCAGCAGCGGTTTTGCAATTATGTTCCTTTACTGGACCATAACTCACCTTGTAAGAAAGATTTACGGTTGGACCAACGAAGCAGCTTCAGGTCACATGCCGGCTATCATAGGCAGCGGAGTAATAGGTGCTCTTGCCTATACCTTTTCAGATACCTTCTGGTTTTCGGCTGTTGAGGGCGAACTCTACGCTCTGTCCTCACTGGTCACAGGTCTTGTTTTCTGGGCCATGCTCAAATGGGAAGAAGAGGCTGATGAGCCGCGTTCGGGAAGATGGATAATTCTTATCGCCTACATAATGGGTCTGGGCCTCGGAATTCACAGGCTGAACCTTCTTGTTATACCTGTTCTTTTCTTCATATACTATTTCCGTAAGTATGAAGTGAGCAGGGGAGGGATAATCAAAACCCTGCTTCTGGCCATTGTAACCCTATATCTTATGGTGTTTGTTATAATACCGGGGGTTCCGAAGCTTGCCGGATGGTTCGAATTGTTGTTTGTGAATGTCATAGGTCTTCCCTACAATACCGGCCTTATTGTGTTTCTTGTGATACTTGCGGCTGCTCTTGTTGCAGGGATAAGTTATTCTCACAGGACGGGCAGGGTGGTTCTCAATTACGTAATGACGATTTTCACAGTCATAATGATTGGTTATTCATCCTATGCCATGATAATGATAAGATCGTCGGCCAGGCCTCCGATGAACCAGAACAATCCTTCGGATATATTTTCGCTTTCCTATTACATCAACATGGAACAATACGGAAAGACACCCAAGCTTTACGGTCATTATTACAGCGCTCCGATTGTTGATGTCAGAAGGGTTGTTGCCGGGTATAACAAGGTAGACGGGAAATACCAGCCTTATTACAGGCCCGAATATGAATACAGGAAGGAGTTCATGACACTTTTTCCGAGGATGTACAGTTCGGAAGCCGATCATGAAACGGCCTACAAATACTGGGGAAAGATCAAAGGACGAAGGTACACGGTGACTTCGGGATCGGACAAGGAGGTTATCATCTGTCCGACTTTCGGAGAGAATCTGAGGTATTTCTTCAGATACCAGGTTGGATACATGTACTTAAGGTATTTCATGTGGAATTTTGCCGGCCGGCAGAACGACAGTCAGGGTAACGGCAATCCGCTTCATGGCAACTGGATAAGCGGCATAAAATTTATTGATGAGGCCAGGCTTGGCGATCTTGACGCTGTTCCTTCCGATCTTCGTAACAATGAAGGAAGAAATGTTTATTTCTTTCTTCCGCTTTTTCTCGGCATAGCAGGAGCTATATGGCAGTACAGAAGGGAAAGGACGGATTTCTGGCTGGTGCTGTCATTTTTTGTTATGACCGGACTGGCCATTATCTTTTATCTGAACCAGTATCCCAATCAGCCCAGGGAGAGGGACTATGCTTACGCAGGGTCATTTTATGCCTTTTCGATATGGATAGGGCTCGGGTTCATGTTTGTTTACGAGTATGTCAGGAAACTGGCTGGCAAAAGGCTTTCAGCCATTGTGACCTTCCTTGTGCTGTTCTGTGCCGTACCGCTTCTCATGGCTGTTCAGAACCATGATGACCATGACCGTTCGGGCAGGTACACAGCACGTGACATCGGAGCCAACTATTTGCTTTCGTGTGCTCCCAACAGTATACTTTTCACTTACGGCGACAACGACTCCTTCCCGGTATGGTACGTTCAGGATGTGGAGCAGGTGCGCCCTGATGTCAGGGTTGCCAACCTCAGCTATTTCCAGGCGGGATGGTATATAGATATGATGAGGCAGAAGGCTTTTGAATCGGATCCGATACCAATGACACTTCCGCGTGAGAAATATCTCGACGGGGTGAGGGATCAGCTTCCTGTAAGCAACAGGATCGATAAGCCTGTTGAAATAGAACAAGTTGTGGAATTTGCAGGACAGGAAGACAGGAAGTATAAGATTGATGTAAGCGGCCGGGGTGATTACATGAATTACCTGCCGACAAACAAGTTTGCAATAAAAGTCGATTCGGCGAAGGTAGTGTCAAACGGCACTGTAAAGGACTACTTTGCAGGAAGGATAGTATCGCCGATGATATGGGAGTACACTGATGACTATGCCTTCAAGGGCGACCTGGCAATGCTCGATCTTATTGCCACTTCTCAATGGGAGAGACCTCTTTACATTTCCACTACGGTTCCTTCGAGCCAGTATAAGGGACTCGACAGGTATTTTGTTCAGGAAGGGATAACCTACCGGGTAGTTCCAATAACCACCGACAAGGCTGAAGACGGTGAATTCGGAATGGTAGATCCTCATGTCATGTACGACAACATGATGAATAAATACAGGTGGGGCAATGCCGAAGATCCGGATGTCTATCTTGACGAGACCAACAAGCGTATGTTCAGCAATTACAGGCGTATTTTCGGCAGCCTGGGCAAATCACTTCTGGCAGCCGGCGATACCACCAGAGCCATTGAGGCGGCAAGGAGAGGGCTCGGGATCGTTCCCGCCGAAAAGCTTCCCTGTGATTATTTTACAATTGCCCTGGCAGAAGTGTTTTACAGGGCAGGCCAGACTGAAGAAGGTGACAGGATCATCGCCGAAGTGGTGAAATATGCAAAGGAATATCTCGACTATGCGGTCGCAATTTATCCTTCGAAACAATTCGGAATGGATTATCCGATCGGGATCAACATGCAGGCTCTTCTCGACATCAACAATATTGCCATCGATCTTAAGATGGAAGAGCTTGAGGCTTCGATGACGGCAGATATTAACAGGTACTACAGTGTTTTGTATTCGGGAAGATAAATTCCGATGAGGTTAAGCAGACCTTTCTTCCTATTGAGGCTGATCTATCCCGGGGCTGTCTTCAGGATCAGGACAGATGAAAAACTGTTATGTCTTACCTTTGATGATGGTCCCGATCCCGAAGTCACCCCGGAAGTGCTTGACATTCTTTCGAAGCATAAAGTGAAAGCCGTTTTCTTTTGCAACGGAGGAGGCGCTGAATTCCACCACGCCATAGTATCAAGGATAAGATCGGAAGGTCATCTGGTGGGCAACCACGGGTACCGGCATCTCGACGGGTGGAAGACAAACACAAAGGTTTACCTGAGGAATTTTAGAAAGAGCGATCCTTTTACCTCTTCTTCCCTGCTTCGTCCTCCCTACGGCAGGATACGGCCAAGCCAGTACAGGGAACTTTCGGGAAGTTACAGGATTGTTTTCTGGGACCTCATGCCATGGGATTTTGACAGCAAACTCGATCCCGCCGGGGCGCTAAAAATACTGAAGGGCGGGATAAGGCCGGGATCTGTGATTGTCCTGCACGACACAGCTTCGTCGTCAGTTCTTTCCTTTCTGGATGAATTCATCAGCTATGCCGGTTCGAAAGGGTACAGTTTTACTACCGGACTCTTACACGACAAATAGATACCTGCCGGGTTTTATTTATTGTGACTAAATACTACTTTTGAACAGCTTATAAATATTGTCAGATGAACATTCTAATTCTGGGATCAGGAGGCAGGGAACATGCCCTTGCCTGGAAATTATCCCAAAGCAGGAAGGTAAGCCGGATTTTTGTTGCTCCGGGGAATGCGGGAACTCATTCGATCGGTACAAACCTCAGGATTGACTCTGAGGATTTCGATGCCATCAAGACGGCGGTCATTGCCCATGAAATAGGGATGGTGGTAGTAGGTCCTGAAGCTCCCCTTGTAGCAGGCATACACGATTATTTCCTGAAGGATGAATGCCTTGTCGACATCCCTGTTATTGGTCCGCTTAAATCAGCAGCCCGGCTTGAGGGCAGCAAGGATTTCGCCAAGGCCTTCCTTGTAAGACATAACATACCCACTGCAGCTTACAGGACTTTCGACAGGACCAATGCTATGGAGGCCGGAGCATTCCTCAGGACCTTCAATCCTCCCTATGTAATTAAAGCTGACGGACTTGCTGCGGGGAAGGGAGTGATCATCTGCAATGCTTATGAAGAAGCCGTAGAGGAGGTTAATGCAGTGATCAGCGGGAAATTCGGGGAAGCAGGAGAAAAAGTTGTTATTGAACAATTTCTTAAAGGTATTGAGTTGTCGGTTTTCATTGTTACCGACGGCAGATCGTGGAAGCTTCTTCCGGAAGCCAAGGATTACAAGAGAGTGGGAGAGGGAGATACCGGGCTGAACACCGGAGGCATGGGTGCCGTATCGCCTGTCCCTTTTGCCGGCAGGGAATTTATGTCAAAGGTCAGGGAAAGGATAATCGTTCCAACCGTGAAGGGTTTGAGGGAAGAGGGTATTGATTATAAGGGATTCATCTTTTTCGGGCTTATGAATGTGGATGGCGATCCATATGTGATCGAGTACAATGCCCGTCTGGGTGATCCGGAGAGTGAGGTGGTGATACCGAGAATAAAGTCGGATCTGTTTGAGCTTCTGGAAGGAGTTGCAAATGGAGATCTTGAAAGGAGGTCTCTGGAGATTGACGACAGCTGTGTTACAACTGTTATGATGGTTTCAGGCGGTTACCCCGGGTCGTATGAAAAGGGATTTGAGATTTCAGGACTGGAAGGCAGGGACGATTGTATGGTCTTTCATTCAGGGACTAAATACTCTGATGGCAAGGTGCTTACTTCCGGCGGTCGTGTGCTTGCCGTCAGTTGTCGCGGTGAGACAATGAAGGATGCTCTTGAAGCTTCCTACAGAAATGCCGGATCGATCACTTTCAGGAATTTATATTACAGGAAAGATATTGGTTTTGACCTTTGATAATATATGCTTTTAAGAAAACTCAGGCAGACGGGTCCCGATGTGATGATGTTTATTCTGGTCATCCTTTTTCTGACATGGCTCGGAGCTTTTTTGCATCCTGAGCCTCCCTCCGCACTTGGATTTGATGAAAAGCCGATGCCTCTTTTCAAAATACTTTTGTCATTGACTGATTTCAGCGCTTTTTTCAGCGTATTGATCGCATTTCTTCTGGCACTCCTTATTGCTTACCTGCTGGTTAACTTCAACACCAGCGCTTTTTTTATAAGCGAAAGGACCTTTCTCCCGGCAGTAGTTTATACACTTCTGACTGCTGTTTTTCCAGAATATCAGGTTTTAAATCCGGTTCTTCCTGCTTCAGTGTTTCTGGTACTTGCAATCAGGCGCATTGTTGAATCCTATAAAGTGTATGGAACCGCATACTCTTTTTTTGATGCAGGAGTATTGTTAGGCACAGGAAGCCTGTTCTATGCGCCTCTTATCTGGATGGGAGTGCTTCTGGCAGCCGGAATAGTAATTCTCAGGTCAATAACCTTCAGGGAGACAGTTATTTCATTTCTCGGACTTGCTGCTCCCATATTCATTGTTTACGGCACTATGTATGCAGCAGGATTCAACATGCAAGATCAGCTTTCGGCTGTAACATGGAATCTGTCTGGCCGGGAGGCGGGCTATCCTTTAAGCGGACTAAAGCTTGCTGTTATTATTATTGCGGCAATATTGATTCTGATTGCTGTAGCTCAGCTTATACCGGCTCTGAACATGAAAAAGATCAAATCAAGGAAAACCTTTATTCTGTTTTTCTGGGTTTTTCTTGTCGGTTTTGGAATTACCGTTCTTTCAGGATCCGTATCAGGTGAGATGCACTGGTTATTGAGCATCCCCTCCTGTTATATTATTACTCACTATTTTGTTTTTTCCAGGTCTAGGCGTATTCCCGGGATCATGATGACTGTTCTGTTCCTGCTTGCTGTTGCGGCACAGGCTCTTTATTACTTCCGGTAGTCTACTGTACCATTGATACTATCCCGACACCCGATCCCGAATGGCCTCCGGCGAAGTCAAACCATACCTGGTAAATCCCGCTTTTGTTGCAGATCAGGTCGATATAGGGATAAACAGTCCCGGTGCCTTCATCGACCGAGGATGCAACGTTATTGCTGTTTTCGTCCTTAATACTGATTATCAGCTGCCCTTTTGATTTGTCGGAAGTACAGAGGGTGAAGCGGTACTTTGTATTTTTCCACAACGACAGATTGGCTTTGTATCTGAAGATTCCTCCTTCCGCACCCTCTCCCAGCTGGATCCTGAAGTCTTTAAGGTATTTTGCATTAGGCCCTGTGCTCTGAAGGCATTTGCTCACAAGCGGATCATTTGGAGCCTGGGATAACAGTAGAGTGAACGCAGGCATCAAGAGCAGCAATCCGAGAAAAAATCTTTTCATCCTGTTAATTTAGAATCAATTTATTTCTAATTTCTTCGGTAATATCTATAATTTCTTCGAGTTGTTCGTCGGTCATTTCGACTTTACTTGTCTCGGTTTGCGTCACTACCAGTCCTCCGTCCTTTGGAGCGCTGACAGGTTCGCCCTGGGAGTAGGTGATTTTCACATCATCGTATTTTGCTGCGATTTGGTTAAGCTGACTGCAGAGGCCGGAAAATTGTTTGTCGATACTGCAATATGGTCCGGCCAACTTGATGAGGTCGTTAAGGAAATGCTTCTGTTCTCCGATGCGGTCTCTCAAAAGATCATCGGGATGCTTTTTTATTACCTGGGTGGCAAGGTATTGAGCTTCAATCCAGGCGCCAATGATAATGAGCGACGATAACTGGCCGCGATTGTTTTCAGTCAGATACCTGTCGATTTTGTTATAAGAGTCGATCGAGAGGAAAAGCAGTGAATCGAGGTTTGACTTGCTGAGTGAAAGTCTCTTGATAGTTTCAAAGTCGAAATATTGTCCGACATTCAGTCCTTCGGCAAGCTTCCTTATTGATGAAAGGACCTCTATTGAATTTCCTGTTTTTTCATAGATGTTGAGGTAACCGAGGTCGGCTCCCAGGATGCCCAATGCAAGAGCCTTGTCGAAGCCTGAAGCCAGATCTGTGACGTCCAGTGAGGAAGCCATGTATCCCTGCGAGAATGGAACGCCCAGCATCTGAAGCAGGTTAGCTATTTCGATGGGCGATGAAAAACTAACTGAGATATCCGAACTGAACTCATCATCAGGAACAATGGCTTCATACATTGAATCAGAACCTGCAAGCCTGAATTCATCGGATTTTTTCGTGTTGTTCCGGCACGACGAAAGTGAAACCAGGAACACAATGACCAGAAAAAAAGCTCTCCCTTTCATTAAGGATAATCTATTGGTTATTACAAAAGTATAAAAAAACACATTCACCAGTCATTTCAGTCTTTTTTTACTGTCCTGTTACTGGATAAAAATTTAATGGTGACTGATAAAAGGTCCTTATATAGTATCAGATAAAGCAAAAATGAGCAAAAAAACATCAGGGTGATATTAAAAACGTATGTGTCCACTCTTTTTCCGAAAACATTCTTTGAAGGAGCAAAGAAGTGTGTCCTGAATCCGGGAAATCCCTTTACCGGCGGATCGAGATAGACAGGATCGGTATTCTGGATGAGGGTGTTCCTGAATGTTATTATCTTGTCGGGGTCGTAATACTTCGTCACAATTTCCTCAAGTTTGTAGTTGAAGTATTCCTTTTCAAGTTGTTTAAGTTTGTCCTTGTTTAGGATTACGAATTCATCCTTGGTTTTTTCTGCATCATTGACACGGTAGTTGAAGAAATCTGTCAGTTTTTCAAGGTAACCGGAAAGGGAATCTGCCACATCGATGTTGAATTTTTCAGGATAAAGGCCGTCGATCATTTCAAATTCCCTGACATCGGATGAGGATGTGATTTTGTAAAGTTCATTTCTTATAAGAGCCAGGTCGTTCCCGGTATCTTTGTTTTGTTCAGGATTGTTGTATGAATCAATGGCATTCCTCAGGACGGATGACAGCTGCGGGATTCTGTGAACCGTGTTGAAATCGGCCTGACTGATCTTCTTCTGAAGCGAGTAGAAGGTTTCTCCTTCGGGAGTATAAACGAGCGAGCTGTAACGGTTGTCCTTGAACTGGCTTACCATCATTGCCTCATAAGACCATCTTGTAGGCATGAATTCAGCTATCAGGGGCACCTTGTCGGGACTGGCTATTGACCGGTTCAGCTTGTCGAATGAGAACATTGCACCGCTGAGTACCATCATAGGTATGAGAAGCAGCGGAATGACTATGTAAATTGTAATGACAGAGTTGAATGAAGCGGATATTATCAGTCCGATCATATTGGCAATGAAGGCTGATGCGAAAAGAGCGAGCCAGTATGTGAAGAACATTCCCTTGATTCCGAGAATGGGATTTGCCACAAGCACAAAGAGAAGCGACTGAATGGCAGAGATTCCCATCAGTATGGATACTTTCGAAAGCAGGTAGCTGTTCCTGCTCAGGTTCAGGAACCTTTCCCTTCTCAGAATATTACGGTCGAGGAAGATTTCTTCGGCGCTGATGGTAAGTCCCAGGAAAACAGCCACTATTATGCTCATAAAGATATATACCGGGATGTTCTCATTATCTGAGAAGTGGTAGACATCTGAATCCGGGTCAGGTATATAACGGATGATGAAAGCAAGGATAAAAGCCAGTACCGGGGCTTCAAGCAATGTAAGGAGCACATACTGAACATTTGACATTTTGCTTTTGAGGTCCCTTGCCATATAAAGCAGATACTGCCTTAGCCGGCCGGGTTTTGAGAGGTTGCTGCCGGGTCTTTCCTTAACCTCCCTGACTGGTTCGGCAGTGTTGAGTATCTTGAATCTGTCGGCCCACTGTTTAGGTTTTACCTTGCGTTTTTCGGTGTAATTTCCAAACTCATCCACCACCTGAGCTTCGATGATCTTAAAAATCGTTTCAGGGTTTACGCTTCCGCATGAAGGACATTCTCCCTGGGATGCATTTATCTGGTAATCGAGTGTTTTGAAATGGATAACGGAATCAACCGGGTTACCGAAGTACACAAGGTATCCCCCCTGGTCGAGTATAGCAACCTTGTCGAACATCTTAAAGATATCAGAGGATGGCTGATGTATAACGGTAAAAATGAGTTTTCCTTTAAGTGTCAGTTCCCTGAGTAAATCGATTATGTTCTCCGAATCCTTCGATGAAAGCCCCGATGTAGGTTCATCGAGGAACAGGACCGAAGGCTCACGTACCAGTTCAAGGGCTATGTTAAGTCTTTTTCGTTGTCCGCCTGATAGTATCTTTTTTTGAAGGCTTCCTACTTTAAGGTCCCTCTTTTCGGCGAGTCCGAGCGAAGCAAGGGTTTTTTCCACTATTTTGACTATGTTGCCCTCATCCATCCCGCCAAAGCACTGGCAGGTGGCGTAGTAGAGATTTTCGAACACAGTCAGTTCCTCAATCAGGAGGTCATCCTGAGGGACCAGACCCATTACTCCCTCGAGTTTCTCCCTGTCCTTAACAATGTCGAAGCTGTTAAGAGTGACTGTTCCGGAGGAGGGTTCAAGTATCCCGCTCATCAGGTTCAGCAGGGTTGTTTTTCCCGACCCGCTTGCTCCCAATATGCCGATCAGGTTTCCCTGTTCCGCCGAGAGTGTAACGTTTACCAGGGTACGGTGTTTGTTGTCAGGTCTGTAACTTACCTTGTTAACCGCAAAGGAAATCTTACGGGTAATAGTTTCCGATAGGAATCTGGTACTGACATCACTGTAATAGAACGGCTTCCGGTTGGGAAGACGCAGGGAACTGCCCTTTGGAAAGGAATGGACCAGTTTTGCAGCTACAGGGACTCCGTTCAGCTGAAGCTGTTCATTTCCGAAATACCGGATGAAGTACAGGTCGACACTGGTTACCCTCAGAAAGAATATTGTGGTATCAATATAGCCCTCGTGCATTTTATTGCATAATTCGCACACGGTTTTCCCCGGGTGGAGGACCAGGATATGTGGGTCGTGTATGTTATCAGATTCGCCGCTCAGTGCAAACTCCTCTATCGATTTAATTTCGTCGGGGACTATTTTGAACACATCGGCAACTATTGAAATTATTTTCAGCCTTCTGGGGGTAGACTTCCCGCTTGAATTCACAAGTTCATACAAGCGGATCAGCACGATTGTTTTCTGGCCTCTGTTGAGGGTCCGGTTGATCTGATTGCAGATATTTAGTATTTTGACAGAATCCTGAACTGAAGGGAATTCGTCGCCTTGTATCTCCTCCCCGGGTTTTAATGGTCCGATAAATTCGTCGAACAAGAGGAGATATCTGATCATCATGTTGGAACTCAGCTGTTTTTCGAGAAAGCCTGCGACATACTCGCGTTCCTTGTCAAGAAATCCGCCATCCTGTCTTACGACAAGGGCAAACAATTCCATTAATGCTTTAAGGATTGCCTCGCTCATTTTTCAGCTGTGAACACCTACTGCTTTTTGGCCTGTCTGACGAACTTCTTCTGTATCCAGCCGGGAACAATTGAAGCTCCGATGATCAGGTAAGGGTAATAACTTATAATCCTCCAAATTATTGCGATGGCGAGGGCGAGGCTTCCCACGATGGCAGGGTCTGCCTCTATGGCGTCAGAGATAAATCTTCCGAGAATAAGTTCGGCAAAGCCGCTGCCCCCGGGTGTAGGACTGATTATCATCATGATCCATGTCACCAGCTGACGGGCGAAAATGAGCATGTGGTCTTTTACCGCGAAAAAAGCTACCAGGATGGCATTGACCACCCAGTACCTCGAGGTCCACGACAGGAAGGTTGCCGTAAAAGCCTTTATCCAGAAGAACATTGGCTTCTTTTTAAGTTCCCGGGAGCTTTCGACAATGTCGTCACCGGCCTTCAGTGCGGCGTCATGCCATTTTTTAAGAAATGGGAGCCTGAAAAACCAGATTATTATGTTCCTTATCTTTACCGGATTGATAAACAAACCGTAGCCAACCAAAAGAACCCAGGCCAGGATGATAACGTATCCGATTATTGCAACCAGGACGAGGTTGTTGAGAAGGGCCATTCCTGTTCCCTGAAGAGATGTGGTAAAAAGAACATCTCCTCCGACAAGCAGCAGGATAAGTGGAAACATTACAACGAAGTATAGTTCATCGAGAAATGATGTGGCCAGCACGATTGAAGTGCTTCTTCCGACCGATATCCCTTCCTTGTGGATGAAGACGACAGCCAGGGCTGTCCCCCCGACAGTAGAGGGAGTGATTGCTGAAGTGAATTCCCAGAGCATAATAACCCTGAATGCCTGTCTCCATGTAAGATCCTTCTCCGAAAGTATTCTTATACGGATCATGTATCCCAGATCCCTGCCGATCATGCAGAGCCACGCAACAAAAAGCCAGAACACCGACCTCCAAGTGAACCTGATATGGCTGATGGCATCAGTATCGATCTCCTTAACTATAAACCAGGCTACCACAGCGAGGCCTATTATTACCGGAAGAGCGATTTTTCCCGGCTTCAATCCGCTTACAAGTTTGTAATGTTTGTCGTGGGACATCCGCTCATTTTTTCAAGGGTCAAAGTTCTTATAATTTTGCTTAAATTCAATACTTTTAAACAGCAGTTTGCCCTTATGGTTTTCAGCTTAATGAACAAAGAAACATATATGCCATGAATACAGTCAGGTACATATTTTTTGTAATTGTGCTGTCATTTTCAGGATTGACGATCAGCCTTTTTTCAGCACAGCCTTCCGGAAGATCAGTAAGTGATTTCAATTTCGACTGGAGATTCTTCAGGGGCGACAACAGTGATGCCTCCCGGCCCGGTTTCGATGACTCCGGGTGGCGTAAGCTGAATCTTCCGCATGACTGGAGTATTGAAGGTCCCTTCAGCAAGTCGAATTACAGCTGCACCGGGTACCTTCCGGGCGGAACAGGGTGGTACAGGAAAAACTTTACTGTCCCTGATTCCGAAACAGGACGGAAAGTGTATATCAGCTTCGGCGGGATATACAACAACAGCGAGGTCTGGATCAACGGACATTATCTTGGGCTAAGGCCTAACGGCTATATCTCCTTTCAATACGACCTTAGTCAGTTTATAAACTACGGAGGCGACAACCTCATTGCAGTAAAGGTCGATCACTCTCTTTACGGCGATTCGAGATGGTACACCGGGTCGGGCATTTACCGGAATGTGCGTCTTATAACCTGCGAACCTGTTCATATAAAACAGTGGGGGATCCACTGTACCACTCCTGAAGTAACTCGTGAGAAGGGAGTGCTATCTGCTGACATTTCTGTGATCAACGAAACGCGTCACACTGTAAAGGTGAAGGTTAACAGCACTCTTTTTTCGGGCGACAGGATTGTAGCAAAAGCCTCTGCAAATGTTACTCTTGCCGCCATGGAGGAAAACACGGTCAACCAGGTCTTCACTGTTGCCGGCCCGCATCTGTGGAGCGTCGATGATCCGGCTCTCTACCGGCTTGTTACCGAAGTAAAGGGGAGGGAACTTCTTGATAATGCCGAGACCATGGTTGGGTTCAGGGACCTTAAGTTCGATCCCGACAAAGGATTTTTTCTCAACGGAGAAAACCTCAGGATGAAAGGCATCTGCATGCATCACGATGCGGGAACACTGGGTGCGGCGGTGCCGGAAGAAGAGATCGCCCGCCGGCTTGACATACTGAAGGATATGGGGTGCAATGCCATCAGGACAAGCCACAATCCTTTTTCCACCGAATTCCTTGACCTGTGCGATTCAAAGGGATTTCTGGTTATTGACGAAGCCTTCGACGAATGGGAACTTCCAAAGAAAAAGTGGCTGGCCGGATGGAATGTCGGCACTCCGGGCAAGGAGGGCTATGCGGCATATTTCAGGGAATGGGCTAAAAAGGATCTTCGCGATCTGATCCTTCGCGACCGGAATCACCCTTCAGTAATTATGTGGAGCATTGGAAACGAGGTCGATTATCCCAACGATCCTTATTCCCATCCGGTTCTCGATACTGAAGCCAATCCCCAGACCTGGGCCAAATTCAGTGCTGAGCTTCCTCATGCCGACAGGCTTGGAGAAGTTGCCGGAGAACTTTCTTCACTGGTTAAAAGTCTCGACAAATCGAGGCCGGTCACTGCAGGTCTTGCCTCCGCCCTTATGTCGAATGAAACCGGTTATTCAGATGCTCTGGATGTTGCAGGTTATAATTACCAGGAGTTCAGGTATGAAACTGATCACAAGAAATACCCCGACAGACCGCTCTACGGGAGCGAAAACGGCATGACGCTGGATATGTGGAATTATGTGGCTGATAATGATTATGTAATGGGACAGTTTCTGTGGACGGGATTCGAATACATCGGGGAAGCCGGGCGATACCCGGTGAGGTCGAATACGGCGGGAGTTATTGACCTTGCCGGCAACAGGAAGCCGGAGTTCTATTTCAGGCAAAGCCTGTGGAGCGACAAACCTATGGTCTTTATCGGAACAGCCGACAAGAATGCCAGAAGCGGCCCCGATAACCTGTGGTCGCACAAGAGAGTCGATCCGCACTGGAACTGGGGAAAGGGGAAGACTCTTATAGTGAGTGCATTTACGAATTGCGAGGAGGTCGGACTAAGTCTTAACGGGCGTTCGCTCGGGACAAAAAAGCTTTCAGACTTTGTCAACCATGCCATTTCATGGGATGTGCCTTTTGAAGAAGGCACACTGAAAGCCATAGCATTCAACGGAGGGAAAGCAGTTGCCGAATATGAGCTTAAAACTGCGGGAACTCCGGCTGAAATCTTAGCTGAATGCGTTGAGCGATCGGTTAAGGCCGACAGGCGCGATCTCTCTTATGTAAGCGTCAGGGTTGCCGACAGCAATGGAAATACTGTCTGGTCGGCTGACAATGAAATAACATGCGAAATTGAGGGTCCGCTGCGCCTGATTGGCATGGAGGATTCCAACCCGGCCAACACTGAAGACTACAAGGATAACAGGCAGCATGCATTTCACGGCAAACTGCTTATCTACCTGCAGGCAGAGGACAGGCCGGGAAAAGCAAAGATCAGAATATCTTCTCCGGGGCTTGAGCCTGCAACAGTTGATATCGACTGCAACTGACAGGGAAACTTACCGGTTCAGGGGCATTTTATTACCATTCCGCAGCGCCATCTGACGGCTCCGCACTTTATATTTTTATTGTGCGGGCACATGGTTTTACTTTGGAGTGTATTCATTGTAAAACCATAATAAATAAAACTATGAAAAAGTATTTTTCTCAAATTCTTTCAATGGCGCTGATTCTGATTAGTCTGGTTTCTCCCTGCAAAGTTTTTGGGCAGAAGGACAAATCCTTTACCGACCTTTATCTCACATCCCTGCCGAAGATAAAAACTGCCGACATCATCCGGAAATACAGGATGACCACCATTCACATAAACAGGGATCTGTATGGGAAATTTGTTAATAAGACAAAGATAACCGGTGAATGTACCAGGGGTAACAGCGATGGGCGTTTGATCTGGAACAATGCAATTATCTCTCATTCTGACAGCTTTGACGGCGAATTTCCGGCCGGGACCAGACAGGAGTACATGGAGAATTTCAGCTATCTGCCATCAGACGACATGCTGTCGGCCGAAGCTTTCAAAAACTTCCCCTCAAATCCCGACAACATTCTGGCAAGGAACCTGATCTGGGATATGATGACTTTTGAAACCTATGCCTGGATGTTCTGGGATTCGCTGGAACTGAATAAACCGTATGAAATAAAACAGATTAACGGAGAATTCAATATGGCGGAGATAGGTACATATGATCATAATCTGATCACAGTATGCTGGAAGGGGATCACTTCGATTGAAGGGGAGCTCTGTGCCATTATCGATTTCACCGCCACTGACAATCTTCTGAATATCTCAATGGAAATGATGAAATCGAGGGGAACAGAGCAGTACTGGGGGACAACATGGGTTTCGCTTAAAACCAGGAATATTGAGAAGGCTTTGATGTATGGGGGAGTAATGCAGGAAATCGAAATCAGCGGGATGCCGGAGAAAATGCTTTTCAAAACCATCAGGGAACTTTGGCTTGAACCTATAAAATGAACGTCCCGATTTAAATCCCAAAGTGATAACTTCTTAAATTTGTCATTATGAAAAAGCTGACTCTGAATAATTTCGTCGATCAGAAAAGACCGGCATCTCACATCATGTTTGCAGTGATATCGGCTTTGTCGGTCGTTTTTACACTGCTGAAGAACAAGAGTTCAATTCCCTTTGCAGAAATCTTCCTGATCTTCCTTATAGGTTTATTACAGCTTGAAGTCTTCATTTTTGCTGCAAGGAAGATTTTTGCCGGAAAGGATTACCAGCCTTCCGTATCCGGGAAGGATTTCATGCGGGCCATGCTGATCAGGTTCATGGTCTTTATAACTCTGTGTTTCGTAGCGGCATTCGTGATTATCCTGATCTGCTGGATTGGGCTTGGATTTCTGAGGGGTTACGGCGCGGATGTTGCAATCACAGAGTTTTTTGAATATGAGTTCAGCGGCTGGTTCAGAGCCACGGTGGGAGGATTGTCGATAGGCGCTTTGATTTTTATTATCATTCAATGGCAGGATGCACTTAAAAGAGAGCAGAAGCTGCGGGAAGAGAATCTGGTCTTTCAGAATGAAACACTCAGGAGCCAGGTGAATCCGCATTTCCTTTTCAACAGTCTTAACACAGTATCGTCACTTATCCAGACCGATCCTGCCAGGGCTGATCAGTTTGTAGGGAACCTGGCATCGGTGTACAGGTATATTCTTGAAAACGGGAAGAAGGACAAAGTGCCGATTCAGGCGGAACTCGAACTGACAAACAGGTACTTCGACCTTCACCGCGTAAGAGATGAGGAGAAAATCACCCTGAACGTCGATTATACTGGAGCCGACAGTTTTCAGATCCTGCCTGTGTCGCTTCTCATCCTTATCGAGAATGCCATTAAGCATAATTCCGCAACACGCGAAAGGCCGTTGAATATCTCGATATTCTTTGAGGGAGACAATCTGGTGGTCAGGAATAGCCTTCAGAAAAAAGCAAGCGGTGTAAAATCGACAGGGATTGGGTTGAAGAATCTCGGTGAAAGGATCAGCCTTATTTCCGGGAGGAAGCTTGTTGTTGAGGAATCTTTTGATTATTTCACAGTTAAAATACCATTACTGAAATGAATGTCCTGATTGTCGAGGATGAAGCGCCGGCTGCTGTCCGGCTTTCAAAGATCCTGAAAAAAATTGATCCCCTGATGCGGATCACGGGAGTCGCGGAGACTGTGGAGGAAGCAATAAACAGGCTGCAGGACAGTCCGGGTCCCGATCTTGTCCTGATGGATATTCAGCTTGGGGATGGTCTTTGTTTCGAGATATTCGAAACGATAAACGTGGAGGTGCCAGTCATTTTTACAACAGCTTATGACGAATACACGCTAAAGGCATTCAAGGTGAACAGTGTGGATTATTTGCTGAAACCGGTTGAAGAACAGGCTCTTTCTTACGCTATTGAAAAATTCCGTAAACTTTATTACGACCGGAAGGATCCTTTCAGGAGGGATTTTCACGAACTTATAAATGAATTCAGGAACAGGTATAAATCGAGGTTTCTGATTAAGATCGGGGATAAGTTCAAATCGATAGTCACATCCGGGATAAGCCATTTTCATATAAGTGAGAGGAGTGTTTTCCTCACTGATAACGGAGGGAGGGATTACGGTATAGATTATTCACTCGAACAGCTTGAGGAGATGCTCGATCCGCGCAAGTTCTTCAGGATAAACAGGGAATGCATAGTGAACATCGATTCGGTAACAATGATGTACAGCTATTCCTCGAGCAGGCTTCAGCTTACGATGAGAGGTATTGAAGAGAATGAACTTTTTGTAGTGAGCCGCGACAGGGTGGCAGAATTCAAGAAATGGGCTGACAGGTAAATCTTCAGCGGGTCAGATTTTCTTCATCCTCATCTTTTTTTTCCACAACTATCGTGCAATCGGTCACAAGCGCTGCTATTGCCCCGACAGCTGCGAAAACAGGAGCAAGGATTATTCCCACTGCTCCTATTGTGAGGGGAAACTCGATAATCGTCTCCTCCTTATCATTTTTAATAATAATCTTTCTTGCGTTTCCTTCCCTGATTATTTCTTTGATCTTCTCAAGAAGATCTTCACCCTTGACCTTGAAAAATTCCTGGTTTTTCTTTTTCTGTTCTGTCATAGTATTGTGGAGATAAAGTTATTGGCTGTATTTCGGCGGTTCTGATGCTTGTCTGATATTTCCGGTCTGAAGGTTCTTCCTTTATTCAAAGATACAAAATTCAGAACAATCAGATATCCCGGGTAAAAAGCGAAGTGGGCTAAAGCCCCGGATGGCAGGGGTTTTCCTTACCGTTGGCTGAAGCCAACGGTA
>ERZ1645192.382-NODE-382-length-36216-cov-5.568956_pt1 | contig 36216 bp, 27 predicted proteins | sample MGYA00575354_ERZ1645192 | MGnify/ENA primary metagenome ERZ1645192 (study PRJEB40844, sample SAMN11349763) | freshwater sediment metagenome | isolation source: river sediment | host: Sediment | place: India: Faizupur Khadar , New Delhi | collected 2017-02-21 ...
TAGTAGCGGTTGACTTGCCCGGGGCAAATGGCTATACTGTCGGCTTTGCGGCGGGGCCCGGCTCCCGCCATTCCAACACAACGGAAAGGTTCGGTCATGTTCCATCGCAGTCCCGGCGACAAAGGCCATCTCGTTCTGATCGGCGGCAACGAGGACCGGGTAGGCAGCAAAACGGTCCTGAAACGGATCGTCTCGCTAGGCGCCACCGGGCAGATCGCGGTCATCCCGACGGCCAGCGACTACCCGCGTGAGATGGGAGAAAAGTACGAACGGGTCTTCCGCGAACTGGGGGTGCCCCGGGTCACCGCGCTGGACATCCGCTACCCGGGCGACCCGGACAAGGCCGGGCACCGCGAACTGGTCCGCGGCGCCGACGTGATCTTTTTCACCGGCGGGGACCAGGTAAAGCTGGTCGACATCCTGAAAGGCAGCGAACTTTTCGGAGAGATCCGGCGACGCTTCGAGGCCGGCGCCACCATCGCCGGGACGAGCGCCGGTGCCGCCGCCGCCTCCGATCCCATGATTTTTAACGGCGATGAGAACGGCTTTCAGAAAGGCGCCGTCCGCCACGCGGAGGGCTTCGGCTTCCTGAAGGGCGTCACCATCGACACCCATTTCCTGGACCGCCGGCGGCTGCCGAGGCTTGTGCAGGCGCTTTGCGCCGGGCTCAGCCGGCATGGCCTCGGCCTGGACGAAGACACCGGCGTCATCGTCTATCCGGACCGGGTGGCCGAGGTGATCGGCGCCGGCATGGTGACGGCCCTGGACACCCGGCAGCTCCGCTTTACCGACTACCACACCGTCCGGGAGCGAGAACGGTTCGCCTGCGAGGGGATCCGGCTCGGCTTCCTGACGGCGGGAACCTTTTTCAACCTCAATCGCTGGCGGGTCTGCTCGGGCCGCCCTCGCCGCCGCCGCCCCAAGGTGCAATCCATCATATAACTTAGGAGTAATCACATGAGAGAATTCGACGTCCGTAAATTCGACTACTACAACGGGCCCAACTTTTACCTGGATCGCCCGTCCCTGGTCTTCCAGCTCAGCATCGATCCGCGCCAGCGGCCGGTGGATTTCTTCCAGGCCCCCGTGGCCGGGAAATTCCCCATCCTGAAAGCGGAGCGGTTCGAGCGGCTCGTCGACCTGTTCGGGGCGGCGCTCCTCCAGGTGCTGAAAATGGATATCGACCTCTACCTCAACCATTTCCACGTGGAGCCGGCGGGAGAGGACTTCATGGTGGCCGTTGAATGCTTCGACGAGCGGGTGGCCAAGGACGCGGTCTACCTGGTCAGCGACTGGTTTTCCGCCCTCGCCGACGGCCGGCGGTTCGACTTCGACCAGGAGTTCAAGCTGCTGCAGCAGGATTTCGACCGCACCCTGCTCGGCGGGCCGACCCTGTATTCCCTTTACGAAGCCGGCCTGAAGCGGAAAATTCCCATCTTCTTCATGTCCGAAGAGAATCAGTTTCAGTGGGGCTACGGCCGGAAGCAGATACGCGGCCGGTCCACCACCTTTCACGTGGACAGCATCAAGGACACCGAGTTCACCATGTACAAGGACATGGTGAAGGAGTTCCTGCTCAACTGCGGCTTCCCGACTCCCAAGGGGAAAAACTGCTACAAGGAAAAGGAGATTCTGGCCGAAGCCGAAAAGATGGGCTATCCCCTGGTGGTCAAGCCGGTCGCCGGGCACAAGGGCCAGGGAGTCGTCACGGGGATCCAGTCCATCGATGAGGTCAAGAAGGCCTTCTACAACATCATCAACTCCTCCAAGGAGGAGACGTCCCCCTTCGACGGCGCCATCGTCGAACAGCAGATCTACGGAACCGACCACCGGCTGCTGGCGGTCAAGGGCAAGTTCGTGGCCGCCCTGCAGCGGGTGCCGGCATACGTGGACGGCAACGGGACCGACACGATCGCCAAGCTCGTCGAGAAGGAAAACCAGACCGAGGCCCGGCGTGACAACGCCCGCTCCCCGCTCTGCAAGATCAAGCTGGACGAAGACCTGCTCGACTACCTGAAGCTGCAGGGCCGTTCGCTGACCACCGTCCCCGAGGCGGGCGAGCGCGTCTACCTCCGCCGCGTGGCCAACATCTCCCAGGGCGGCGTCTCCATCAACGTCACCGACAAGATCCACCCCAAGAACATCAAGCTGGTGGAAGACATCGCCGGTTTTTTCAAGGTGACCTGCCTGGGGATCGACGTGCTGGCCAAGGATATCGCCAACCCCTGGCCGGACGGCGATTTCGGCATCATCGAGATCAACGCCGGCCCGGGCGTGTTCATGCATCTGGCGCCGGCCATCGGTGGCTCCATCGACGTGCCCGGAGCAGTCATGCGGGCGCACTTCCCCTCTCCGGGCAGCGAGCGGATCCCCCTCATCGCCGGCAACAGATTGTCCCTGGCGCTATGTGAAAGCCTCCGGGAAAAGCTGGCCGCGCTCCGGCCGGACCTCGGCTTCGGTTGCCTGACTGTCGAGGGGATCCATTTCGGCGGGGAGTACTTCCATCGCAACGAACGTCACGACGACAACCTTCGAATGATGCTGCGCAACCCGAGGATGGATTTCCTGGTCATCAATCACACGGGCGCCCAGATCATGGATTACGGCCTCTTCCATCAAGGCGCCGACGTGGTCGTCCTGGAATCGCCGGACGCGGCCGAACAGGTGCTGGCCCGGGACCTGCTGCCCGGCGGGTACCTGGTGGAAGTGACGGACAAGGCGGTCATCGTGCGCCGGGACGGCGCCGAGACGGCGCGCCACGCCTTCAAGACCCCGGCCGGCAAGGAAAAGGCGCTTATGTCCGCCCTGGAACCGCTGCTGCCGGAGCTGCTCAGCCGCTACGAGTGATCGCTGGCAACGGCTGACCGCAGGAAAATAGCCACGGAGTCGCGGAGGGCGCGGAGCAGACGGGCCGCAACCAATAGAGAACGTCGCACAGGCGTCGAGTCGCTGAGGGAGCCTGTGCCGTCTGTCTGCCCGGATGAGTCAGAACGGAAGCGTCTCCGTGAACTCCGTGCCTCTGTGGCAATCTGGTTTTGGGATGAAGAAAACTAACTCAGGATGGAAAAGATGATACTGTTCAAGAAATGCGAAGTGTTCGCCCCCGAGCCGATGGGGCGCCAGGACGTGCTCATCGCCGGCGCGCAGGTGGTGGCGATCGCGGAAAACCTGTCCAAACCGGCCGGGCTGGCCGTAGAGGTGATCTCCGCCGACGGCCTGCGGATGATCCCGGGGCTCATCGACGGCCACGTCCACATCGCCGGCGCCGGCGGGGAGGGCGGCCCGGCCACCCGGACGCCGGAGATGACGCTCGGCCAGATGCTCAATGGCGGCATCACCACCGTCATCGGCTCCCTGGGCACCGACGGGATCACCCGGACAGTGGAGGGCGTCCTGATGAAGGCGAACGCCCTCCGGGCCGAAGGGGTCTCCTGCTGGGTCCTGACCGGCGCTTACCAGGTGCCCACGCCCACGATCCTAGGCGACGTGGCCCGCGACGTGGCCATGATCGAAGAGGTCATCGGCGCCGGGGAGGTGGCCATCTCGGACCATCGCTCCTCGGTGCCCTCCACCGGAGAGTTGATCCGGCTGGCCGGGCAGGCCCGGGTCGGCGGGATGCTGGGCGGCAAGGCCGGGATCCTCCTCCTGCACATGGGGGACGCCAAGGACCCGTTCCGGCCCATCCACCTGGCGGTCGAGGGGAGCGAGCTGAAATACACCCAGTTCCTGCCGACCCACTGCAACCGCAACGACTACATTTTCGAAGACGCCAAGACCTACGGGTTGAAGGGTTACGTGGACCTCACGGCCAGCTCCTACCCGTATTATCCGCAGTACGAGATCAAGCCGGCCAAGGCGATCGTGGCGTTGATGAAGGCCGGGGTGCCGCTGGAGCACATCACCCTCTCCTCGGACGGGTGCGGCTCGTTGCCGGATTTCGACGCCGACGGGAACCTGGTGCGCCTGGTGAGCGGCGAGCCGGATTCCATCCTCCGGGAGACGGTCGAGGCCGTCCGCCAGGAGGGGCTCCCCTGGGAGCAGGCCTTAAAGCCGGTGACCGCCAACGTCGCCGATATTTTCAAGCTCTCCCGCAAGGGGCGCATCCGGGTGGGTGGAGACGCCGACGTCGTGCTGCTGGACCCGGAAGACCGGGTCTATCACCTGGTGGCCAACGGCGCCCTGATGGTCCGCGACGCGGTGAAAATCCGCCGGGGCACCTTCGAAAAGTGAGCTTTGCGCGGTCATCTGGGGTAAAATAGCCGGGTCGGTACACTCAGCGATCCGCGGCGGATGCTTCCCGGTGGCGGGGCCAGTCCGGCGCTTGCGGTGTCCGGCCCAATTTCCGCGGCGAGGCCAAACCAGGTGCTGACCATGACCGATTGCCCGCTCCTGCCGGGCCCTGTCACGGCGATCCAGATCAAGGTGCTTCATGGCGCCAACTACTTCAGTGGGGGGCGGGTGGCGGTTTTCCGGGTCGACCTCGGCCAGTACGACGAGGTGTTCTCCAACCAGATTCCCGGTTTTTATGCCCAGCTCAAAGCGCGGCTCCCCAGCCTGCGGGAACATCACTGCTCGGTCGGCGAGGAAGGCGGCTTTCTCAAGCGGGTCAAGCAGGGCACCCTCCTCGGCCACGTCATGGAGCACGTGGCCATCGAGCTGCATTCCCTGGCCGGCATGGACGTAGGCTACGGCAAAACCCGCGAGACCGGCCAGGCCGGCGTCTATAACGTTGTCTTCCGGATCGTGGACGAGGTCGTGGGCGTCTACGCCGGCAAGGCGGCCCTGAACATCGTCAACGCCATCCTGCTCGGACAGGACTACGATATCGGCGGGGCGGTGCGCCAGTTGGTGCAGATCCGGGAGCAGCGGTTGCTCGGCCCCAGCACCCAGGCCATCGTGGACGAGGCGCGCGCCCGGCGGATTCCCTACCTGCGGCTGGATGCCTACAACCTGGTCCAGTTGGGCACCGGGCGGTACCTGAAACGCATCCGGGCCACCATCCCCTCCACCTCCGGCAACATCGCCGTGGAGACCGCCGACGACAAGCACCTCACCAACCGGGTGCTGGCCGACGCCGGGGTGCCGGTGCCGCGCACCATCATGACCGGAGAGTTGGCGGAGGTTCTGGCCTTCCAGCAGGAACTGGGCGGGGCCATCGTCATCAAGCCTTGCCGCGGCCACTTGGGGTGGGGGGTGAGCGTCAAGTTGCGTGAGGCGGACGAGATCGGGCGGGCTTTCGAGTGGGCCCGCCAGTATGACGAAAAAGTCCTTGCGCAGGCGTACGTGCCCGGCGACACCTTCCGCCTGCTGCTGATCGACTACCGCATGGCGGCGGCCGCCCGGCTGACGCCGCCGTCCATCACCGGCGACGGAGTCCAGTCCGTTCAACAGTTGATCGACGACCTGAACCGGGAGCCGGGGCGGGGAATTGGCGACAAGTCTTCCCAGAGCGTGGTCGAGGCGGACGAGATCACCCTGAAGCTCCTCTCCGACCGGGGCCTGGAGCTGGCATCGGTCCCTCTCGCCGGCGAGCGGATTCCCCTGAAAGTTTCCGGAAACCTGAGGCTCGGCGGCTCGGCCGCGGACGTGACGGACCAGGTCCATCCGATGAATCGGTTCCTGGCCGAGCGCGCCGTCCGGGTGCTGGGATTGGACGTGGCCGGGGTCGACTTCATCGCCCCGGACATCGGCCGGCCGCTCCTGGAGACGGGTGGGGTCTGCGTCGAGGTCAACGCCGCGCCCGATTTTCGCCTGCACCTGCAACCGACCGTCGGCCAACCCCGCAACGTCGCCCGGGCGTTTGTGGAAATGCTGTTTCCGCCGGGCGCGAAAACCCGGGTGCCCATCTTTTCGGTCACCGGCACCGCCGGCAAGACGACCACCGTTTTTCTGCTGGCCCATTGTCTGAGGCTGGCCGGCTATACGCCCGGCCTGACTTCCACCGATGGCCTGTTCGTCGGGGAGCGGCGCCTGATGGCCGGCGACATGACCTACCCGGAACACGTGGCCCTGGTGCTCAAGGACCCGACTATCGACAGCGCCGTCCTGGAGACCTCGCGGGAGGGCATCCTGCGGCGTGGTCTGGGCTACGATCTGGCCGATGTCGGGATCGTGCTGAACGTGTTCGACGATCACGTCGGCAGCGACGACATCAGCCGTCTGGACGACCTGGCCTATGCCAAGTCGGTCGTGGCCGAGCAGCTTTACGCGGACGGCCATGCCGTCCTGAACGCCGACAACGACCTGGTCATGGAGATGCGGGAGCGGGTTGGCGGCGATTTGGTCCTGTTTTCAAGTTCACCGAAAAGCGCCCGGGTGCGCGCCCATCTGCAGAAGGGCGGCACCGCCGTGGTGCTCGACGGACAATACGTCACCCTCGTGAAGGAACACGAGCGGGTGGAAGTGCTTCACCTGGAGGACATTCCGCTGGCCTTCGGCGGCAGGGCCCGGCTCAATTTCGACAACATCCTGGCGGCGACGGCGGCGCTTTTGGCCTACGGCCTGCCGCTGGAGACGATCCGGCAGGGGTTGAAATCGTTTCACCCGGACCCCGCCTCACTGCCGGGCCGGATGAACCTGGTGCCCTGGCGGGATGGCCAGGTGCTCCTGGACTACGCCCATAACCGGGCCGGCTTCGAGTCCCTGCAGGAGTTCCTGAAATCGTTCCAGCAGCCGCTGGCCGGAGTGTTGGACGCTCCCGGGGACCGCTCTGACGAGGAGATCGTCCAGCTCGGCCGGCTGGCCGGGGAAACCTACCGGCGGATCTACCTCTACGAGGACCATGACCGGCGCGGCCGGGAGAAGGGGGCGATCCTCGGGTTGCTGGCCCGTGGGGTCGCCTTGGCCGGTTTTCCGGCGGCGGAGCTTCACCGGTTCGAGACGCCCGGGGAGGCGATCCGGGCCGCTTTGGCCGGTTTTCAGCCGGGCGAGCTGCTGGTGGTGTTGGGGGAGCGGCATGAAGAGGCCCTGGCGTTGATGCGGAGCCTGTCCTGAATCCGGCAGCCGGGGCGAACGGCGGGGAGAGTCAGACGGCCGGCCGGCCGGGCCACAGGTGCCGGCTCCACAGGAAGAGCCAATACAGCGTCAATCCGGCGCCGTAGACGATGTTCCAGACCTTCACCACCAGCCACACCTCCTGCCAGTAATCCTCCCGGGCTTTCTCGGGCGAGGCGACCCAGCGCACGAGCGCCATCTCCGGGTGCGAGGTCAGGCCATGCCGGCGTTCAGCGTCCCGGACGGCCTTGACGTAATCGTCCCGGAAGGTGCCGCCGATCCGCAAGCCCGCCCGATGGGGCTGCCGCCATTCCTTGGCCGGGTTGGGCATGTTCCAGCTCACCGCCCACACGTCGACCGGATCGGTGGCCGACCAGCCGTCAAAGACCACCGGGGCGACCTCGTGAACCGTCGAGGCGCCCTCGGCGGGGCCCTCTTCGGCCGTGTCATAGAATCCGGAGAGATCGGTCCGCACCACTCCCTCCCGGAAGTGAAAGCCGGCCGCTTCCGGATGGCGGACCGCGTCGGCCAGAGCGAGGTCGCCGAGGATCGGCCGGCCCTGGAGGTCCTGGATCTCCCGCAGGTACATCCCCGCCAGGACGGCGGCGACCAGGGCGATCAGGGCGGCCCAGGCCCATGAGCCCTGCTGGAACCAGAAGGCCAAGAACACCATGGCCACCGTGAGGACGACCGCGGCCAGGTTGGCCAGCAACCAGGAAAACCGAACCGCCAGGTATCCGGCGGCCGCGATCACCAGGTTGATCATCAGGCATCCCAGCACCATCCCGGTCAAGGTGCGCATCCCGTCTCCGCTCCGATCAGACTCATGACGCATCTCAACATACCATGGAAATCGTTCCGTCAGAATCCCTTTTCGCTATATGATATGGGCCGCGCCCGGTGGGCGCAACTTGATCTGAGCGCTTCAGGTGGCGCGACTTTAGGAGGACGGTTGGCGAGGCATCGATCCGGCTCTGATCTCACACGGCAGGAATGGAGTGCCGGGTCCGCTCGGCCGAACCGGATCTGTGCCCTTCGGCTGTTGAGCTGCCTGGCGTTCTGCCTGCTGGCTGTTGGCTGTTCGACACCCACGGATGTGCAGGTCCGGAGGCCGGATCTTCAATCGTCCCAGGTCGAACACCAGGGCATGACGCGGACCTTTCACTACGTGGCGGATGATTCAACGGCCTCGACGGCATCCCAGTCCAAAGCCCGAGGTCTGTTGCCGCTGGTGTTGGCGTTTCACGGATCCGGCGGGGACGGGCTCTGGATGGCTGAGGCTTCCGGGTTGGCTCGGCTGGCGGTGAGAGAAGGATTTGCCGCAGTGTTTCCTGACGGTTTTGAAGGCACTTGGGCGGATGGCCGGGGCACGACCCCGGCGGATAGGGCCGGAATTGATGACGTCGATTTCGTCAAGGTTCTGGTCCGGCAGTTGGGCGAAATGCTCAGGGTGGATTCGGAACGGATGTTCGCCGTGGGATTTTCCAACGGCGGGATGTTCGTTCAACGGCTCCTGCTGGAGTGGCCGGAGGGCTTTCGGGCCGGGGCGACGGTGGGCGCGACGCTCCCCGAAAATCTCGGGGACAGGCCGCTGAGGGGTCCTTTTCGACCTCTGCTGCTCGTGCACGGCACCTCGGACCCCATCGTGCCGTGGGCGGGCGGGATGGTTTCCAGCACCAATGGCGGGCGGGTGCTGTCCATGCCTGCGACGGTGGATTTCTGGGCGGGCAGAGGGGGCTTTTCGGCTCGAGGTGAGGCAGAGGCCTTGCCAGACCGGTTTGACGACGGCACCACCGTGCGACGCTGGCGATACGGCGCCGGCGCTCTTCAGTTGTGTGAAATCCAGAATGGCGGGCATGGCTGGCCTGGCGTGGCGGCACCTCCGCCGGCCTCCATATTCGGCCACACCTGCCAAGAGTTTGCCGCTGAAGAAGCCGCCTGGCACTTTTTCCAGGAACAGAATTGATAAATACGCTATTACTTTCGGCCGTTCTTGACGATTTGGGAAAATTCAGGTAAAGTCCCAACCGTGACGCGCTCCGGCTGGGACTGCGACTGGGCCAGGCGGCCGGGCGAAGGTCGAGGCTCCACGACATGATCGAGATTTTGTTGAAACTGCTGGCGGTGGTCGCCCTGGTCGCGGCCAACGGATTCTTCGTGGCGGCGGAGTTCGCCATCGTCAAGGTCCGCGGCACCCAGATCGATGCCCTGATCCAGCAGGGGCGCCGCCGGGCCGTGATTGCCAAGTCCGTCATCACCCACCTGGACGCATACCTGTCGGCCACCCAGTTCGGCATCACCCTGGCCAGCCTGGGCCTGGGCTGGATCGGCGAGCCGGCGGTGGCCCGCCTCCTGGAACCCCTGTTCCACCTCATCGGGATCGCCGACGCCACCCTCAAGCACACCCTGGCCATCACGGTCGGGTTCAGCATCATCACGTTGCTGCACATCGTCTTCGGGGAACTGGCGCCGAAATCGATCGCCATCTGGAAACCCCAGCAAGTGGCGCTTTTCATTGCCTGGCCATTGCGGATCTTCTTCGTTCTGTTCAAACCGGCCATTTGGCTGCTGAACGGTTCCTCCAACCTGTTGCTGCGGACGATCGGTATCCAGCCGGCTTCGGAGGCAGAGGTGGCCCACTCGGAAGAGGAGTTGCGGCTGCTGATCTCCGAGGGCATCCGCACCGGCGTGATCGACGAGATCGAGCACAAGATCATCCAGAGCCTGTTCGAGTTCAACGACAAGTGCGTGCGGGAGATCATGGTGCCGCGCGGCCAGGTGGCCGCCATCGATGCCGAGGCCGAGCCGGAAGCGATCTATCGGATGATGTCGGAAGAGGAGTACTCCCGCTATCCGGTCTACCAGGGCAGCCTCGAGAACATCCTGGGGGTGGTCGCGACCAAGGATCTGCTCCAGCAATCCCGCCTGGGTGGGCGGCTGGAACTCCTCCCCCTGCTGCGGCCGGCCTATTTCGTGCCGGAGACGAAACGGATCGGGGAACTGCTCCTGGACCTGCAGCAACGCAAGGCGCACCTGGCGCTTGTCGCCAACGAGTATGGCGAAGTGGAAGGGGTGGTCACCATGGAGGATATCCTCGAGGAAATCGTGGGTGAGATCCACGATGAGCATGACCAGGTGCCGTCCGAAATCCAGGTGGACGCCTCCGGCAAGACGATGATCGACCCGTCGATGACCGTGCGCGATTTCAACGAGCGTTTCGATGCCGATTTGCCGCTCGACCCCCACTACAGCACCGTGGCCGGCTATCTGCTCAAGCAGTTGGGCCGGCTGCCGGCGGTGGGGGACCGGATCCCGGCGGGGAAAATGAGTTTCACCGTGCTCCGGATGTCGGCGCACCGCATCGTGGCGGTCGGCTTGGAAGGGCTCCCTGGATCGTCCGGCTGAATCGGCGGCCAATCTTTCTGACAGCGCGGATGGCAATGGTGACCGAAGTCACAAAACACTTGTTGTATTTATATTAAAATTATCACGAAGTTTGTGGCCGGGAGGCAATAATGGCCAGCATGCGGGCAATTTCGGCTTCGGCGATGCTGCTGTGGCTCGGTTGGGGAGTTGTCTTCCCGGACGTGTCTCCCGTGACTTCCACCTCCAAGGTCTATTTCGCCGACCTCAACGGCGACGGCCTGCTCGACCTGGCCCACGGCGACAACTTCATCATCCGGATCTACCTGAACCAGGGGACCGCCGCCGCTCCCCTGTTCACCGATTACGCGTATGATTTCACCAACACCCTGGAGTACCAGCGCCCCTGTCCCGCGTTTTGCGACATCGACCTGGACGGCGACATGGACTTTTTCTTCGGGATCAGCATCGGCACCATCGTGTATTACCGCAACGATGGCTCCGCCGGCTCTCCGGCCTGGACCCTGGTCAATTCCGGCGAACCGTGGGATTCGTTCGGCGGGATCAACGATACGGATCCGATGAACTCGCTGAATTTCGTCGACTTCGACGGCGACGGCGACCAGGACATCACCTTCAACGTCGTGAACGGGGAGATGCGCTACTACTCGAACCGGGACCTCGAAACGGACGGCTATCTGGATGGACAGGGCGTCACCTGGCAACGGATTCCCTACCTGACGCCGTTTTACATGGCCGGCGGCGACGGCGGCAAGCACAACTGGGTGGACGAAGACGGCGACGGCGACTTCGATTGCCTGATCGGGTACGCCGAGTACGGCCTCTCCATCCGCCGGAACAACGGCGGCCCCACCTTTCACCAGAACTACACCTGGGAATCGGTGGCGTACCACGACGACGTGACCGGATCTTTCCCGAGCCCTTTTTTCGACGATTTTGACGGAGACGGTTTCCTGGACATCCATTACACGAGCAACCTGGGTTACCTGCGGTTCCTGCCGGGGTTGACCCGGGCCGAGCCGGAAGATCAGGACACTCTTGTCCCGCCGCTTGGAGCGGACGACCTCGCTGTCGAATCCTGCGACCCGGACGGGCTGACCCTGAGTTGGCCGAAGATCGTCGACGCCCCCGGCGGCGCCTATCGTTCGGGGGTCAAGTTTTATGAGCTGCACCGTGGCTCGGGCGGTCCCGGCTTTCCCCTGACGGCTGGAACGCTCCTGTGGCGGCATTTCATGCTGCCCCACTATCCGGACTACTTGCCGGAAGTCGCAAACGGAGACAAGTTGGCGGCTGACGTGGGACATTTTTACTACCGGGACGAGGCCCCGCCCGCGGGTGAATCCCCCTGCTACCGGCTGCGGGTGGTCGACTTCGCGGGCAACGCCGCCACGACCGCCGGGATCGAGGCGTATCTGACAGGTGACCTGAATCTCGACCGGTCGCTGGACGGGCTGGATCTGAGCCTGCTGGCCGGGTTTCTCTCCGGCAACCCGGTCGCAGCGTTCACCGCTCCGGCCGCTCGGGCCGACCTCGACGGGGATGGCCAGGTGAGTGCCGCGGACCTGGCCGCACTTCTGCTCGAACTCACCCTGTAACTCCCTGAGCGGCAGGCGATTCCTCTGCCCTGGTTCCGTCCCCGGGTAATATTCACCTTGCGGACAAAGGGTTTTCGGGATATTGTAGCAACGCCCGGCCGGCCTGGAGCAGCGACGGCCGGCATCGTTCCAGAGGAGATTGCAGTATGCGACCGTCCCGGATTTTCCCTGCTGTTGGAATGGGCCTCCTGCTGGGCGGCCTGTTGGTGGCGGCACCCCCGACGAAAACCGTGAAAGGCAGCCAGAATTCCGGACAGAACCCGGCCGGCGTGCTTTCCAGCCGGACGGCCCCGGCCAAGCCCACTCCCGGGCAGGTCTGGCGGGACGAAGTGGCCGGCCTGGACTTCGTCTGGGTGCCGGCCGGGGAGTTCTGGATGGGGCAGCTCGAGACGGAGAAACAGAAACTCATCGACGGATTCGGCGCGAATCTGTACAACCAGTCTCTCAAGGATGAGCTGCCCCGTCACAAAGTCAAGATCAGCCGGGGATTCTGGATCGGCCGGTGTGAAGTGACGGTCGGCCAGTATCGCCGGTTTGTCCGTGAGACCGAATATCGCACCGTGGCCGAAAAGTCCGGCGGCGCCCATGTTTTCGACGGGGGAAAATGGGGACGGAGAGCGGACGCCAACTGGCGCAACCCCTATTTCGCCCAGACGGACGAACAGCCGGTTGTCTGCGTCAGTTGGGACGATGCCGTCGCGTTCACGCGGTGGCTGAACCTGAAGGCCCCGGGAATGTTCTACCGGCTGCCCACGGAAGCCGAATGGGAATACGTCGCCCGGGCCGGGCAGGAAGATCGGTACTTCGTCTGGGGAAAGTCCAGCACGCCGGTGATCAAGGGGGTCAAACAGGCCAACGTCATCGACGAATCGGTCAAGAGCGTTTTCCCCACCTGGGAGACCGTGCCCAACTATAATGACGGGTATATCTATACGTCGCCGGTGGGTTTGTTCGGCGCCAACGATTTCGGCCTGAAAGACCTGGCCGGCAACGTGTGGGAGTGGTGCAGCGACCGGTACGGGAATTATTCCGAAGCGGAGGCCAGGGATCCAAGGGGGGCCTCCTCGGGAAAACTGCGGGTGGTCCGGGGTGGTTCCTGGGACAGCCGCCTGCTCACCTTCAGAGTGGCCTTCAGGCGTGGCCTGGACCAGGACTACCGGGACTACAGCCTCGGCTTCCGGATCGTGGTCCAGCGGGACTAGCCGCCCTGCTCCCGTTTCCCGCGCAGGCCATGGATTTCGCTCAACTGGCGGACGAGAGCCCGGTAGCGCGACAAATCGCCCGAACTTCCTTGGATATCGGCCCGGTAGATCCGGAGCAGGTTCTCGAACCAGCGGTGGTGGATCAGCGCCTCACCTTCTTCGGCCGAGCACCGTTCCAGGTATTGCCGTAACAAGTGGTGCCGCACGTAGAAGCGGACCTCCTCCCCCAATTCCTGGCTGTGCCCGAGGCGGCGGAGCACCCTCGCGGCCATGGCGGCACCCACCGAAGCGTGGCGGGGGAAACTCAAGGTTTTTCCCGCTGCCAAGGTGGCCGGCTTTCCGATATCGTGCAGCAGCAGGCCCAGGGCCGTGGCCAGCGGGAGCCGCCGGCACCGGCGAAAACACTCGAGGGTGTGGGTGAGCACGTCTCCTTCGGGGTGATACTCCTTGTCCTGCGGACATCCAGACAGCGGCGCCAGCTCGGGGAGAATTTCCAGCAAGGCGCCCAATTGGTGGAGGCGTTGCAGCCCGATGAAGGGTTGGCGGGAGGTCAAAACGGCGCTCAGGCCGTCGCGGACCAGCGGCAGCCACTCCTTTCCGGCAGGCACTGGCAGGGAGGCCAACTCGGCCAGGAGCTCCTCCTGGGGCGCGAGTTGCTCCTCGCATTCGAGGGTGACCGCCTCGAACAGGCGGCGTATCCGGGCCGCCGGATGATCGTCCGGTGGCGACAGGGCGCGCAGCCGGCCCGACCGGACATCCGCCAAACAGCCGCATGGATCGATGAAACGGTCTCGGCCGGGATCGTACAGCAACCCGTGCGCGGTGAAGGCCTGACGCTCGCTGATCTGGCGCAGCCGGGGCATGGTGGGGTGAGTGCCGCCCGGTTGCCAGAGCGGTTCGCAGACTACCTGGAGGAGGCCGGAAGCCGTGGGGATTTCGGCGCTCCAGGCGCCGTCCCCGGCGCAATTCACAATGTCGAACAGCCGGGCCAAGAAGATCAGGTCGGCGTTGGTCCAGGCCCGGAAGGGTGCTTCCCGGCGGCCCAGGTAGAACTGCCGGGCGCTCTCGCCGACGATGAAAAACACGTAACCGGAGGTCTGGAAACGGCTGGCCAGCTCGGCCAGTTCCTCCTTCACCGGACGACTCCGCCGGACTTGGCGACGGCCGGACGCCGCTGCCGGACCGCCTCGTAGAGCAGGATGCCGGTACTGACCGAAACATTCAGCGAGCTCACCTGCCCGAGCATCGGCAAAGCCACCAGGAAGTCGCAGCGCTGCCGGACCAACTGGTGAAGACCCTCTCCCTCCCGGCCGACGATGAGTCCGACCGGGCCGGTGTAGTCTGCCTCGCACCACGGCGTGTCGGCGCCTCCGTCGGCCCCGATGAGCCAAAGCCCTTTCCCCTTGAGCCATTCCATGGCCGCGGCCAGGTTGCTGACCCGGCAGATCCGGGCGTGGGCCGCGGCTCCGGCCGAGGCGCGCCAGACGGCGTCGGAGAGGGGAGCGCTGCGGCGTTTGGGCAGAACGATCCCGGTGGCGCCTGCGCCGTCGGCGCTGCGGATGATGGCGCCCAGGTTGTGGGGGTCTTCGATCCCGTCCAGCAGGATCACCAACGGAATTGGTCCAGCTTCCGGGAGCAGTTCTTCCAGGGGAATCAACGGCCGCTCGGTGACGTAAGCGGCGATGCCCTGGTGCAGGCCCCCGTTGCACAGCCGGTCCATCTGGACCCGGGTTTCCAGCCGGAGGTCCAGCCCCGCCGCCCGCGCTCGCTGGACGAGCTGATGCACCCTGGGGTTGTGGAGATCCTGCTGGACGACCAGCCGGTCAATTTGACCGTTGACCAAGGCTTCCTGGACGGGATGAATGCCAAAGATGAGGGGCATGGCGGCTTCCCCGGGCTGAATTCGTAACCGGAGGCTATTTCAGCATAGAGCGGGTTTGAATACAAAGCAATTGATTACCATGGCACATACTGAAAACCCGGTGCCGCAGCGCCTCAATTGAAGGCAGATCCCCGAATGCCACGAATGCGGACACGGATGGCCACGAATAGAAACGGCAGCCATCCATTGGCCATGTTGTTGCCAAAATGATTGGAACCTGGAGCTGGCAGTTCTACCACCGAAGCAGGACCAGCGCTTCGCGATCTGCCGGGGCGAGTGGCAGGACCGCGACCTCGGCGGGAGAGAAGTACCGCACGGCAGCGCATTCCAACGCCCGTGGGACGCCCGCAACAATTCGACAGAGCTGGAACAGCAACAGGACGCGCTTCTCGGGGTAGCACCAATGCAGGAAGGCCAGCGGCCGTTCCACAACTATCCGGACGCCGAGTTCTTCAGCGATCTCGCGGGTGAGGGCCTCTTCAGGTGATTCGCCGGGGCGGATCTTGCCCCCGGGAAACTCCCACAAGCCGCCCAGATGGTCGTCCGGCCGACGTTGGGCGAGGAGCAGGCGATCTCCGTCGGGAATGACGGCGGCCGAGACCAGCAGCGGCTGAGTGAGGGATTGTGGCCGGTCGCCGTCGGCCGGGGCGCGCTTCATGACGCCAGACCCGGCTGGCCCGGGATGCCGGCGGTCGGTCGATTCATGATTCTCTCCGGTTCGCGGGCCGGTCATCAAACCGGTATTCCAGTACCAGGGCTTCCTGCTCGGGCGTCTCGATGGCGCCGGGGCGGCGCTCGCGGACGTGCCGGACGGCCGCCTCGCCGGAAAAACCCCGGTAGACCAGGTACAGCGCGGCCATGGTGCCGGAGCGCCCCCGTCCGGCGATGCAGTGGACCAGCGTCTTGCGCCCGAGGTTTTGCTCCATCAGCCGGATGAAGGTGCGGATGTCCTTTTCCGACGGGATGCCGAAATCATCGATGGGAATGTGGTGGAACTCCAGCCGGAGGGTCTGGTAGGCCGAATCCAGCGGTTCCCAGGTGCGCAGCGAGATGACCACCTCGAATCCGCTGTGGACATACTCCAGCAGGCGGTTCTCGCAGCGTTCTCCGCAGGCGAAATCGGGCGCGGCGTCGATGAAGAGATGGTCGATGATGTGTACCATGTCGCGGCGGGCAGGGCTCAGGAGCCTGGTTTCGGGGGGACGTCGCCCATCGGCAGACCGGGAAGCACGTCGGGAACCGTCTGGTTTTGAGGGATATCGAGCGAGATCAACTGCACCCGTTCGAGGTAGGGGAAACCGAAAAAACCTTGCCGGGTCTGAAGAAGAATCTTTCCATTCCTGGGACAGCCGTGGTAGACCTGTTCCTCGACTTCAAGCCGCTGGAGGGGGAAGTCGCTGACTTCGAGGAAATACTGGGCGTTTTTCCCGGTACCCCACTCGTACTTGTTGACGACGGAAACGAAGTTGTTCTTCACGGCCGACCGGTCGAGCGGCCGGTTCAGAGTCAACACCAGGCCCGTCGCCAGGGCGGCCCCGCTGAAGATCAGGATCATCATGACGAAGAAGAAAGATTCGAAGGGCTTGAAGCGATGGACGATGGCGGCGGTCAAGGCGCCCAGGGCGGCCCCCGCGGCGATGGGCCAGATGACGAAACCGTCGTTCAGGGGCGTCACCGAGGTGGAGAAAGCCACCAGGCAGAACACGCCGGTGGCTACGAAACTGCCCGCCACGGCGAGATCCATGCCGGTCAGGCTATCCCGCTTGCCCTTGGCGTTGGAGACGGATTTGCCGGAGCTTCCTTTTGCGACCTTGAATTTTTTTGCCATTCGTGTTATTCCTCTCCAAAATCGATCTATTATAGCAATCGGTGCGACTTGTCCCAATTTTTTTATTTGACAAATGGAATATTGGTGCTAATATTGCACTCCCGTTGGATTGCTGGCTTGGATTGCCTTGTCAATGCCCTGTTCCGATCTTTGAGTGCACATACCGCGTGCACAAATCTCTGGCCTCCCAGCTACGGGGGGGCCAGCACAAATCCAGGCGAACGGAAAAGCCTCTTTTTTGAACTTTTCCTGATTTGAACAGTATGCGTGGAGCTTGGAAGCGTTTTCCCGGCTACGGGACAAGCGTGGACAAGGCTTGAATTTTCGAGCGGAGAGCCATGATGAAGACATACGTGCCTAAAGCAGCAGATCTTACCCGCAAATGGTTCGTGGTGGATGCCAAGAACCAGGTGCTGGGCCGGCTGGCGACCCATGTCGCCCACGTGCTCACCGGCAAGCACAGGCCGCGCTACGTGCCTTTCCTGGACACCGGGGACTTCGTGGTCGTGATCAACGCGGCTCAGATCGAGGTGACCGGCCGCAAGCTGGAACAGCGCTATTACCGGCACCACACCGGTTATCCGGGCGGGTTGCGCGAGACCCAGATGAAAAAGGTGTTCGCCACCAAGCCGGAACAAGTGATCCGCGAGGCCGTCTGGGGCATGATGCCCAAGACCAAGCTGGGCCGCCAGATGATCAAGAAACTCAAGGTGTATCGGGGCGCCGAGCATCGCCATCAGGCCCAGCGGCCTGAGGAATTGAAATTCTAAGTAAGGAGTGACCGTCTTGAATAAAGTGCAATACTACGGAACGGGACGGCGTAAAACCTCTGTGGCGCGCGTGTTTCTGCGTCCGGGGGCCGGCAAGTTCCTCGTCAACCAGGTCAACTTCGAAGAGTACTTCAAGACCAACACCCAGCGGGTCATGGTGCGCCAGCCGCTGCTGTTGACGGATAACATCGAAAAGTTCGACATCTATGCCACGGTCAAGGGCGGCGGATTGCTCGGCCAGGCCGGCGCGATCCGGCACGGCGTCGCTCGCGCGCTGACCGATTTCAACAGCGAGCTCCGGCTCAAGTTGAAGCAGGCCAAGTACCTGACCCGCGATCCGCGCAAGAAGGAGCGCAAGAAGTACGGGCAGCCCGGCGCGCGCAGGCGCTACCAGTTCTCCAAGCGCTAACCGCACCGCGCCTAAGACGGGCCGGTCCTGGCGGCCAAACGCCGGACGGGACCGGGAGATCATTTTGGCAGCCGCTGGCGCTGCCGCTTTGCCTGGAACAACGCTGGACGACGGTCCGATTGTTCCACAAATCTTGAGATTGATAGGAGGCATTGTTGGTCGCAGTAACAATGAAAGCCCTGTTAGAAGCCGGGGTCCACTTCGGGCACCAGACGCGTCGGTGGAACCCCAAAATGAAGCCGTACATTTTCGGAGACCGCAACGGCATTCATATTATCGATCTTCAGAAGACCCTGCAACTGTTCAAGGAAGCCACCGATTTCGTGGTGGACAACGCGCGCCAAGGGAAGCGGATTCTGTTCGTCGGCACCAAGCGCCAGGCCCAGGATGCCGTCCGGGAAGAAGCCGACCGCTGCACCATGTACTACATCAACAACCGCTGGCTCGGCGGTTTGTTGACCAATTGGCAGACGGTCAGCACCTCGCTGGAAAAGTACAAGCGGCTGGATGCCCTGAAGGAAACCAACTACGAGAACGAGGTTTCCAAGAAGGCCAAGGCCCGCCTGGAGCGGCAGCGGCGCAAGCTGGAGAAGAACCTCTCCGGCATCCGCAACCTGGAAGGCATCCCCGAACTGCTGGTCATCGTGGATCCCAGCAAGGAACAGAATGCCGTGCTGGAAGCCAACAAGATGAAAGTCCCCATCGTGGCCCTGGTCGACACGAACTGCGATCCGGAGATGATCAATTACGTGATCCCCGGCAACGATGACGCGCTCCGCTCGGTCCGGCTGATCGTTTCCAAACTGGCCGACGCGGTCGTGGAAGGAAAGGACTTGCGCACCCAGGATCTGGAGATGGTGGTCAAAGAACAGGCGGTCGCGGAGGAAGAAGAGGAAAAGCCGGCGACGGAACCGGTCATGGACTACATGCAACCCCGGGACGTGACCATCACCCCGTCAGATCGCCGGGATGCCGCGCACCGCACGCTGCGGCCCAGGACTCCCCGGCCGAGAACCCAGACTCTTCCAGGGGGCACCCACGGGGGCGGTGGAGATCGGCGCAGCCAGGAGAGCAAACCGGCTCCTGCTCCGGCCCCGGCGCCAGCTCCTGCCCCAGTTCCTGCCCCGGCTCCTGCTCCGGCGCCGGCCCCGCAACCTGAAGGATCGGAGGGTTAATACGATGGAAATTACTGCTGGAATGGTCAAGGAACTCCGGGAGAAAACCAGCGCCGGAATGATGGATTGCAAGAAGGCGCTGATGGAAACCGGCGGTGATATGGAGAAGGCGATCGATTACCTGCGCAAGAAGGGTCTCGCGGCCGCGGCCAAGAAAGCCAGCCGGTCGACCAACGAAGGGATCATCGCCACGTACGTCCACTCCAACCGGAAGATCGCGGTGATGGTGGAACTCAATTGCGAGACTGACTTCGTGGCGCGTAACGAGAAGTTCGTGGAACTGGGACACAACCTGGCCATGCAGATCGCGGCCGCCCAGCCCCGCTGGGTGTCCCGGGAGAACGTCCCGGCCGAGCTCCTGGAACGGGAGAAGGATATCTACCGGGCCCAGATGGCCGACGCCAAGAAACCGGCGAACGTGATCGAGAAGATCATCGAAGGCAAGCTGGACAAGTTTTACAAAGACGTGTGCCTTCTGGACCAGGAATACATCAAGGACAACACCCTCGCGATCAAGGACTACATCGCCACCGTCATCGGCGTGATCGGCGAGAATATCCAGGTCCGCCGCTTCGTGCGCATGCAGCTCGGCGAGGAATAACCCGGTCTAACCGGAGGAGGCAAACGATGGTCACCAAGGCGAGTCAGCAGGGCCAGGACGCGTTTACGGCCGGCGTGGAACTGCTCTTTGCGAAGAAATACGAAGCGGCGGCCAAGGCCTTCGAGGCGCTGGGAAAGCGTGATGACGTCCCGGCCCAGATGATTTACAGCGCGGGCGTCTACCACCGGATCTGCCTCCGGAAGCTGAATCCGCCGAGTTTCGTGCCTCAGAACTGGCAGGACCATCTGGACCTGGCCACGGTCCACATCACCGGCGAACGGTTCGACCAGGCGGTGTCCGAACTGGCCAAAGCGAGGGCGTTGAAAGCTCCCGAAGACCTAGTCTACTACCTGGAGGCGGGCATGGCCTGCGCCCAGAAGAACCCCGGCCAGGCGATCAAGGCGCTTCACCGGGCGGTGGATCTCAACCCATTCAATGCCATCGTGGCTTCGAACGATCCGGAGTTTGAACCGCTGGCCGATCTGGATGAGTTCCGGAAGATCCTGCGAAAGTAACCTGCAGCCGGTTCCGGGTGAACTCCCGTGCCGATCACCACACTGACCGAAGGTCTCCGGCTAGGCGGCCTTCGGTTTTGTGTTTTCGGGAGACGGGCAGTGTAGGCCGACAGCGGCCAAGGAGAGGAGATGGACAAGCGCTTGCATGTACTGGTCGTACCGAGTCATCCGGAGCAGGAAGGGGCCGGAAAGCGGCCGGGCTATTTCGAGCCTCTCTGCGAGCTGCCTCGCGTGGAGTGGACGATCCTGCTGGCGGAGCGTCTGCGCCCCGCTTCGCTCACCGTCTGGCTCCCAGACGGCGCCGGCGCGCCGCCCGGCCGGCTGGCCAGCCGGTGCCGCTTCCTGTCCGGGTCCGAGATCTGCACCCTTCCGCTGGCGGGGAATTCCGCCGGCGCGCCGGACCGCGAAGCGGCCGAGGAACTCCTGGTCCTCTCGGCCGACCTTCCCTTGGTCACGTCCGAGACGGTGCGCGAACTGGTGGACCGTCACCGTTCGAGCGGCGCCGGCGCCACCTGGCTGTTGACGCCTGAAACGGGTGCCGGCGGCCTGGCGGCCCTGGGGATTGTCGAGGCCGAGGCGATCCCTCCGGGATGGCCGGCATCAAGCCTTGAAAACAAAGCCGGACGGACGGTTCCCGAGAGTCTGCGCCAGGCGGTGGCCTCGGCCTGGTTCCAGGTGGAGACGGGTGGCGCGGACCGGCCGGAGGAACTCCTGCCGGTGCGAAACCGGGCCGCTTTCGTCGAGGCGGAGCGGGTCCTGCAAGACAGGATCATCCGGCACTGGCTGCGGGCCGGGGTGACCGTCCGCCGGCCGGACCGGGTCTGGATCGGCCCCCGGGTCGTGCTGGACCCGCAAGTCCGGCTCTGGTGGGACGTGAGCCTGGTGGGAGACACGGCCGTGGCCGCGGGGGGAGACCTCCTGCCCGGGACTTTTCTGGAGAATGCCCGCCTGGGACCGGGGGTGCGGGTGGAACAGTCGGTCGTCCGGGACTCTGAGATCCAGGCCCGGACCACCGTGGGCCCCTTCGCCCACATCCGCGGCGGCGCCGTGGTCGGGCCGGACAACCGGGTGGGCAACTTCGTGGAGATCAAGAAGTCCGTCACCGGGGCGGGCACCAAGGCGTCCCATCTGGCCTACCTGGGCGACGCCACCATCGGCGCGCGGGTCAACATCGGCGCCGGGACCATCACCTGCAACTACGACGGAGTGAACAAGAACCCGACCGAGATCGGCGACGGAGCCTTCATCGGCAGCGATTCCATCCTGGTGGCCCCGCTCCAGGTGGGCGCGGGCGCCTATGTCGGGGCCGGCTCCACCATCACCAAGAATGTGCCGCCCGACAGTCTGGCGCTCGGCCGGGCCCGCCAGCGCAACATCGCCGGCTGGGCCTGCCAGCGCCGCGAGAAGAAGCCCCGGCCTTAGGACAGGCGCCCAACCGGTCCGGGTGTAGACCACGCCCGCCCCGGCGGCACATGGTGAGTGACCCGTATCCCGGGCACGCCGCGCCCGGCGGGCGCGGCAATGGCAACATCCCGCTCGGGTCGACGGAGATGGGGATTGCCGGGCACATGATGGGTGCAACGCGGCAGCACTCCCGAGGTGCTGGCAGAGCCCCCCCCGTCCACCGGACGGGGGTTGCGGCGTAGGCCGCGACAGGCGGGCGCGGCCGGGGCCACCGCGGGAGCCGTCACGACGTTTTCAGAAATTTTATCAATTTTTAAAATTAACTGGGAAGGCAAGGAATACAGACTTCACACCAACCCGCTGGAGGCGTATTTCAGCGAGCACCCGGACAAAAAGCCCACGGGTGGAGTCAGGTCGACCGCCCTGTGGCGAGGCTATGTGGCGACCTTTGAAGTGAAGGAAAAAGTGCTTGTCTTGAAAGATATCGAGATCGAAGTTGTCATGGAGACAAAGGACGCTAAGCGCGAGTTTGGATGGAATTCCGTGTGGACCTGCTCTTGGGTGTGGTGCCGCTCCGGGGGCAATGATTGCCCAGGGGATTACTCGGTGTCCAGGGACCAGCGGTCGGCCAGGAGTTGGGCCAGGAGGAGGCTGTCGGCGGTCTGGACCTGGCCGTTGCCGTCCAGGTCGGCGACCGCCTGGTCGAGCTCCACCGGGATGCCCGCCAGCCAGAGGTCCACCAGGGCCAGGTCGACCACGTTGAGCAGGCCGTCGCGGTTTACGTCTCCGGGCCGGCTGGACAGGTCCACCCTCACCAGGTAGGCGTCCGGGAATCCCGGTTCGCCGATGGCCGGCTGCAGCGCGTCCACGACCGGAAAAGCGGGCGATTGGGCCAACCCGGCCAGCACCGGCCAGCCGGCCGCGTCGAAGGCCGCCGCCGTGCCGATCTCGTTGCCGGCGCCGAGCAGGGAGGAAAACGTCATCTTCGTGCCCGACGGGTTCAGCAGGGAGACGAAGGCGTTGCGGGTGGAGTTGACGCCGGCATACACCCGCCCGGGGTCGCCGGGGGCGACGGCCAGGGCGGTGACCTGTCCCGCCTGGTTGACGCCGTGCCAGGTCAGCCCGGCGTCAGTGGACCGGAAGACCGCGCCGCTGTCGGTGAGCACGTCCGCGCCCGCGTAAACCGTCGCCACAGGGGCCGTCAGGACGGCCAGGGGGCTGACCGTGAGCGGCCCGGCGAAATTGGCGCCGACCGGCGTCCAGGCGGACCCGCCGTCGGTACTGCGGGAGAGTCCGCCCCTGAGCGTTCCGGCCAGGAGCACCGGCGGCGTCTGGTTGATCAGGGCCAGCGATCTCAACTGCGTGTTGGGCAATCCCTGGTTGATCTCCGTCCAACTGGTGCCGCCATCGGTGGTCCGGAAAACGCCGTACATGGCGGAACCGACGAACAGCCTGGCGGGATTGGCCGGATCCATGACCAGCTGTTCCAACACCGGGATCGACTGCGGCAGGCCGGCATTCAGCGGGGTCCAATTCACCCCGCCGTCGGTGCTCTTGACGAAGCCGTCGAAGGACGTGGCGCCGCACAGGATCTGGGAGTTGCCCGGGTGGATGACCAGGGCGTTGATAAAAGGCGGGGTGGAGTAATCTCCCACCTCGGTCCAGCTGGCGCCGCCGTCGGAGCTGCGCGCGATGTGGGTGCTGAACCCGGTCAGATAGACGACCTGCGGGTTGTCGGGGAAGTAGGCCAGCGAGTAAACGTTCTCGGTGGATGAAAGGCCGGTGTTGGCCGGCAGCCAGGTGGCGCCCCCGTCGGTGGTCCGGTACACGCCCGATCCGCTGGTCCCCAAGCAGGCCCGTGCCGGATTGGACGGGTCCACGGCCATTTCCACGGGCTGGGCATAGCTGACGAGACCGGGCAATTCGGCCCGCCGGAAGTGGGCGCCGCCGTCGGAGCTGGCGAAGATTCCTTTTCCCGGCAGCACCGGGAGCGGTCCCTTGAGGGGAAAGTTCGGGGAGGTGGTGTAGCCGGTGACGCAGGCCGCCCCATTCCCGTCCAGAGCCAGGCCGAAACCGTATTCCGCGCCATAGCCGCCGAGAAAAGTGGCATACTCCAGGCCGGTGCAGGCGGGATCGAACCGGCAGACGAAAGCGTCTTGGCCGCCCCCGTTGGCGCCCTGGTACGCGCCCGGAGTGACCGGGAAGGCGCTGGAGTTGGAGCCCCCCAGGACGTGCGCGCGGTGGGAGGCGTCCAGCACTAGGCTGTAGCCGCTGTCCATATAATTGCCGCCGAGAAAGGTGCCGTACTCCAGGGTGTTGCCCTGGGGGCCCAGCCGGGCCAGGTAGGCGTCGGTGGACCCTTTCAGGGTGGGCTGGAAAGCATCCACGGTGACGGGAAATGTGCCGGACATGGTCTCGCCGGTGACGTAGGCGCGGCCTGAGTCGTCGACGTCGATGCCGTAGCCAGCCTCCTCGCTGGTGCCTCCCAGGTAGGTGGAGTAGACGAGGGCGCCGGCGGCGTCGAATTTGGCCACGAAGGCGTCGCGGCTGCCGCGGCGGCTGGTTTGGTAGGCGGACAGCGTGGGAAAGGCGGTGGAGGTGGTTTGCCCGGTGACGTAGACGCTGTCGGCCGGGCCGATCGCCACGAATCCGGCGGCGTCCACCCCGTAGCTCCCCAGGTACGTGGAAAAAACCAGTCCGCTCCCGGCGGCGTTGAGTTTCAGAACAAAGGCGTCGTACTGGCCACCGTACCAGTTGTCGTAGGCGTTCGCCACGGGAAAGTCCGCCGAACCGGTGATGCCGGCCACCACGACCTGGCGTTGGCTGTCGAGGGCGATGGCGCCGCCCGTGGATGTGATGTCCAGGCTGTCGTAGCCATTGCCGCCGATGTAGGTGGCCCAGACGAGCGTCTGGCCGTCCGGGGAGAGCTTGGCCACGAACAGGTCGACATCCCCCTCCCGGGACGGTTGATAGGGGGACTGGAGCGGGAAGTGATCGGAGGCGGTGTCGCCGGCCAGGTAGATGTAACCGTCGCCGTCGACGGCAAGGGCATACCCGGCGTCCCAGGCCTCCCCGCCCAGAAAGGAGGCGTAGGTCAGCCGGTCCGTGTCGCTCGGGTGGGCCGGTTCGAGGTCCACCCGGGCCGAGTTGGAGGCGGGGGGCGGTTTGGTCCGCCAGTTGTCCGGGTTGTCGCCGAGCAAGTAATGGATCCGGCCGGGAGGCAAAACAGCGCAGCCGCGTTGGAATGGAGTATCTACCGCGGGTTGTTGTTTGAACAGCCGGCCCGGGGCGTCCGTATCGCCGTCCGCGGCCGGATGGCCTGGCAGAAAGCTGAATCCGAGGAGCAGCATCACGGCAATGGGGTAAAGAGGCACCCTTCGCCCCCCCGCCGGGAGAAGTGTGAATCTGGTTTTTTCCATGGAGATATTGTCGCCTTTTAAACAGGTGTTGTCAATCCCGGTGACAATACCCAGGTGATCAGGTGGCGTTGGAATGTCATTCCACCGGGGAGATGGCCTCTTCTAGTCGAATGTCAGGGTCAGGCCGGCCATGACCGTATTGAAGGTCTGCGCGATGGCAGTCAGGCCGGTGGCGCCGTGGCTTTCCCGGTCGAAGGTGGACCGAGACAGGGAGACGTCCACGATCAAGGGCCCGCGGCCAATGCCGAAACCGGTGCACCAGGCGTTGGCCACGGCTTGGTCGCCATATCCGTCGCCCAGCCAGTCGGCGTACAGGGTGGGCGCGCGACGGTAACCGGCGCGCAGGGGGAACTGCCACTCACCGGCCGAAAGGCTGTATTCCACTCCCAGGCGAAGCTGGTTCAGATCGTTGCCGCTGGCGCTCAGGGGACTGACGGTGCGCTCCCCGGCGCTGCTCTCGGCGATCAGTTCGCAACCGCTGTAATGGCGATGCTCGAAATCGAAGGCCGCCCGGAGACGGGGCAGCGGCTCCGCGGACAGGCCCAGGCCGATCATCCAGGGCATTTCAACCCGGTATTGCCAGGCGGCGGCCGTCGCCCCGCCGGGCCCGGCAAATCGGTCCGCGTACTCGATGCGCAGGTCGAACGGCGTGCGCACCACCACGCCCGCCTGCAGGGGCACTCCGCCGCCCAACTCGCGGAAATCGAAGCGCGCCCCGATCACGGCGTTGGTGCCGCTGTAATCGGCTTCCCACCAGATGACCGTGTCCCCGACTGTTTCGTCGAAATCACGGATGCCCCGCCAGACGTTGAGGGCGACTCCCACGGCCAGCCAGCGGTTGACCGCCAGGGCCAGGCCGGGCGTCCAGGTGACCACGCCGCCGCCGATGTCCCGGCCCTGGTAATGGGTGACCAGTTCCATGGGCCGCAGATAGGAAAAACCCGCCGCGACCGGCCGTTCGCCCCAGAGGCCGGTATAGGCGGCTCCGGCCACGCCCAGCCCGGTATGGTCGTGCACGTCACCGGTGGTGTTGCCAGTCGATGCAGTTCGTTTCAAATCATCTTCCCGCCACCGTCCGGCAAAGGATAGCCGGAGACCTTCCCGGGAGGCCAGGTTCGCCGGGTTCCAGAACAGGGCCGTGGCATCGTCGGCTACGGCGATCTGGGCGCCGGCCCTCCCTTCGGCCCGGGCGCCCGGAACGGTCAAGTCAAAACCGCTGGCGGCGCTCCACCCGCTCAGGCAAAGTGTCGCCAACATCAGCAGGCTGCATCGAACAGGTTGCATGGCGGGCTCCCTCCATCAAAATGAGTGGCCGGATTCAGAACAACGGCGCCGCAAGCGCCGGAAAAGAACGGGAAACATGTATCTTCAGGCTGGCATGGAGTCGGATCGCCTGCCCGAAGTCCTTCGCGGCCTTGTCCTCAAGTGGACGCCGGACCGCCGGATCGGATTCCGCCCGGGCCGCCAGGCGGCGGAGCAGGCCGCGCATGTAAAGCCCGCGCGCATACCTGGGATTGATGGCGATCGCCTTTTCGGCGGCTTCCAGGCCCGCGCGGACGGCTTCGCCGGAGGGTTGTTTCTGGTTGTCCTGCCACAAAGCCAGCAGCAGATGAGCCTGCGCCCGAAACAGGTGCACGTCCGGCCGACCCTGGTTTTGGACCTGCAAGGCCTGTTGATGATACAAAACAGCCTGGACGAACGGCCGGACATCCTGCTGGCGGTCCATGGCCAGCCGGGCCGCCTCGAGCTCAACCTGGATCGCTTCGAACAACCAGTCGATGGAATTCGGCGCTTCGGCCAGGCCACCGGCGATGACCGCGCGGGCCTCCTGCAGCGATCTGGCCGGATCCTGATTCCGGTTGTGCAAAGCGCCGGCCGCGATCCGGTGGTATGCGCACAAGAGCGTGCGGGCGAAGGTGTAGCCGGGATTGAGCCGGAGCGACCGGTCGATCTGCAGGCGGGCTTCCGCCAGGAAAGGTGCGGGCGATCCCTGCTCCAGCCGGGACCAGTCCGCCCGGCAGAGGAGCAGGTCCGCCATGGCGCTGTAGGGAATGTAGTCGTTGGGATTGAGCTCGATCGACCGGTTGAAGGCGGACCGGGTCTTCGGGTCGAACCGGGCCGGGTCGGCGCCAAACTCGGTTCCGAACCGGGCCTGGGTGCTGAAAAGCACCGCCAGGTTGGTGTGCGGGTAGGGATTGCCGGGATCAATCCCGATGGCGGTTTCGTAGGCCTGGCGGGCCTGCTCGAAGAGTGGCGCGCTTTCTCCGCCGACATGCGACTCGTAGGTGGCCAGATCCAGGTAGCCGATGCCCAGGCCGAGGTAGGCGGACAGCAGTTTGGGGTTGATCGTCAGGGCCCGCCGGTAGCTCTCGACAGCCAGGCGGAGGTTCGGACGGGGGTCGAGCCCCCGGGACAGTTCATACTCACCGGCCACCTCGTGAGTGTGCCCCAGCTTGCCGTGGACGAAGGGATGCTGCGGGTTGAGGCCGGCCGCCACCTTCAGGTCGGCGATGGACTTGTGAAGCAACGGCCGGGGATCGTTGCCCTCCCGCTGGAGCCTCTCCGCCATGGCCAGGTAGACGGTGCTGCGGTTGAGGGGCGGGCCGATCATCTTGGGATTTTTGGCTATCGCCTGGCCGTAGCCCTCCAGGGCGCGGTTGAAAAACGGCGCCGGGTCCCGCCCATGGTCGCTCTCGTGGAAGGCGGTGAGCACGTTGGCGACGGCCAGATTGTTGTAGAGGACGGGGTCCTGCGGATCGATCCGGATCGCGCGGCCATAGGTCTCGGCCGCCAGCTCCAGCATGGGCCGGGGATCCTGGCCCCGCTGATTGAGCAGTTCCGCCTTGCGCCAGGCCGAGCGGCCAAGTGAATTGAGCGCCTGAATACTGCCGGGTTCGACCCGGAGGGCCGCCTGGGCGGCTTTGATCGAATCGTCGAACGCATCCAGGGCGGGCTCGCCCTGCCCGGCCAGGTATTCACCCCGGGCGCAGAGGATCTGGGCCTTGGAGACATGGGGATCCGGGTGCCGCGGGTCGGCCAGTTCCGCCTGGCCGCACCAGGCCAGGAGTTCCCGGACGGACGCCTCGCTGACCGTCTGCCCCTGGATGGTTTTCAGCTCCAAGCGGGAGAGACCCTGCTGGCTCAGCCGGATATAGATCCGGGGATCGCTGCGGGCGATCTGGCCGGCCGCCTCCAGGGCGATTCTGGACCGATCGAGGTGTCGCTCCATGCCGGCGTAGTCGCCCGCCTCCAAGGATTGGCCGGCCTGGGTGGCATGAATGTCGCTCTCCAGCAGCTTGGCCTCGTACAGCCACGGCATCTCGTTAAAAGCCTGACCGGCCCGGGCGACGGCCATGTCGTGCGATCCCTGCAGCAACGCCAGCAGGGCGGCCGCGAAGGCGGGGGAAACCTCGCTGGATTGCTGGCCGAGCGTGAGAAATTGGACGGCCGGCTTGAGCCAGAGTTCCTCCAACCGCTTGAGCTGGGCTTCCCGCGAGTCCCGGCCGGGGATCTTTTGCGCCTCCCGCGAGGCCTCCCGGTACAGCTCCCACTTGACTTGGCCCAGGGCGAAGGCGGTTTCGGGAATTCGATAACCGAGATCCCAGGCCCGCTGCAGGAACCCGTGGGCCTTGCTCCATTCCTGGAGGGCGATCTCGCCCGACCCGAGGGCATGGTAGGCCGGACCGCGGTTCCAGTCGGCCATCCGGGGCAGTTCGGCCTGGATGGACCGGATCTCGGCCTGGAGATGCGTCTTCTGGCGGGAGATGTCGTGCAACGGCAACAGGTGGGCGTACCGCATGACGGCTTCCAGGGAGTTCATGCGTTGACTGTACCGCTGCGCGGCCAGGGCCTGCTGCCTCACCTGCCACTGGGCGCGCAGGGCCAGGCCGGCCGTGGCCAGCATGGCGATCACGGCCAGAAAGATCACCAAGGTCAGCGCCTTATGCTTGCGAATCTTCTTGCCGAGCCGGTATGCCCAGCCGCCGGGCTTGGCCCTGACCGGTTCCCCGTTCAGGTACAGGCCGAGGTCTTCGGCCAGGTCACGGGCCGAGTCGTAGCGCCGGTTGGGATCCTTCTCCAGGCATTTGAACAGGATGTTCTCCACGTCCGCCGACAGCAGTGGGCAGACCCGGCGAGGCGGGAGCGGCTCCTGGTGAATCACGTTGAACATGACCTGAACCGGGTTGTCGCCGTCGAAGGGCGGTCGGCCGACGAACACTTCGTAGAAGGCCGCGCCGAGGCTGTAGATGTCGGTGCGGCGGTCCGTCAGGTGAATCAGGCCCTGGGCCTGCTCCGGCGACATGTAGGCCGGCGTGCCCACCACCGTGCCGGACAGGGTGGCCCCGCGCGAGCTGGTGTCGCGCACGAGGCCGAAATCCATGATGTACGGGTGCCAGGTGCCGTCATCTTTTTTCTCCACCAGGATGTTGGCCGGCTTGATGTCTCGATGGATGAGCCCGAGCTGGTGCGCGGCCCGGACGCCTTCGGCGGCCAACTGCATGATCCGGGCCTTCTGCTCCGGGGTCACTTCCGGACCCAGGCGGCTGACCGGCCGGCCGTCGATGAACTGCATGGCGATGTAGGGGTGCCCGTCCACCTGGCCGACCTCGAAGACGCGGCAGACGTTCGGGTGATCGATCCGGGCCTGGGCGCGGGCTTCCTGAGAAAAGCGCTCCAGCCGGTCGGAGTCTTCCCGGTGCAGGAACTTCAAGGCCACGTGCCGGCCCAGAACCGGGTCCCAGGCCTTGTAGACCTCGCCCATGGCGCCGGCGCCGAGTCGCTGCTCCAGCCGGTAACGGTCCCAGGATGCGAAAGGGAGTTGAGTCGTCACTATTGTCCGCGCTCCTCGAGCGGAAGAAAATTATACTGGAACTTCCGGTCAACGGCTGCGTATAAATGAAGCGCAGAGACCGAAAGTGATTTATTAACCTCCTGAAGCCCTTCCCCCCGGAAGGGCTTTTTTATTGGCTTTCAGAAACCCTTTACCTGCCGCAGGGCCTCGTACGCGACGATCCCCACGCTGGTGGACAGGTTCAGGCTCCGAACCGGTCCCCACATCGGGATTGTGAAGCTTTGGCCGGAATTTTCCAGTAGAAGCGCATCGGGCAGGCCCTCTTCCTCGTTTCCGAAAACAAGAAAGTCGCCCGTCTGAAAAACGGCTTCGGTATAGGGCCGGAATACCCGGGCGCTGAAAAACAGGAAACGTCCGCCCGGGCAGTGTCTGGCCAGGGAATTCCAGTCCGGCCAGACCTGGCATCGGACGTGTTCCCAGTAATCGAGCCCGGCCCGGCGAAGGTAGCGGTCCTCCAAGCTGAAGCCGAGCGGGCCGACCAGGTGCAGCCGGCAGCCGGTGGCGGCGCAGAGCCGGGCAATGGTGCCGGTGTTGGGGGGGATCAGGGGCCGTACCAGGACGAGGTGGAGGACGGGATCCGCCGGGATGTGACTATTCATGGGAATTGCACCGGGCGAGCCACGTCGGGACAAGCGCTGCCCTGGCGGGTGCCGCGACGGGTGAACTCGTGGTGGAGGGCGGTGATGAGCCGATTCTTCTGGTACGTCCACAGCGGCGCCAGCAGCTCCTGGCGAGGCTGGTCGCCCATCAGCCGGTGAATCACAAATGACCAGGGGACTAACTCGAGCACGTCGGCCAGGAGAGACACATAGGCCGCCGGTTCCAGCAACTGCAGCCGGCTCTGCCGGAATTCCTCCTCCATGGGGGTGCCGCGGACCACTTGCAGGTGGTGGATCTTGAGTCCGTGGAGGGGCAGCGAGGCCAGGTGGCGGAAACTGGCCCTCATGTCCTCGATGGACTCGCCGGGCAGCATCAGGATCATGTGGGCGATGGGATAGAGACCGGGAATGGCGGCCAGGCGGCGGACCGCTTCGTCAAAGCACTCCCGGCTGTGGCCGCGGCGGATGCGGGCCAGGGTTCCGTCGTGAATCGTTTGCAACCCCAAGTCAACGAACACCGGCAACGCCCGGGCCTTTTCACCAAGCAATTCCAGCACCGGGGCGGGAAGACAATCAGGCCGCGTGCCGATCGCCAACCCGAGGATCCCGGGTTCCCGCCGGGCTTGCTCAAGCCAGTCGCGCAACTGGTTCAGGGAAGCCGTGGTGGTCGTGCCGCGCTGGAAATAGGCGATGTAACCTTGCCAGGAATGGCGCTGGCTTCGCAATTGGATGCCCTGCCGGATCTGGACCTGCACAGGAGAGGCGTCCAGACAGTAGGGCGGCAGAATGGTCTCCTCGCTGCAGAACGTACAGCCGCCCGACGCCACCCGATGGCTGCAGGGGACGCCCGTATTGACCAAAATCTTGGTGACTTTGCCCCCGAACAGGCTTCGGAAGAAGCCGCCGACGTCATGCCAGGGCAGATTGGGGGAGGCGGTGTTCAGGCTCATCGAAACACGCCCGTCACCCGCTCAGTCCATGAACCCGGCCAGGTTGTGGCGGGCCACGGCCAGCCCGGGCTGCCGCTGTTGCAGCCAGCGCACCACCCCGGCCAGGAAGCGGAAGAGCAGTTCGTTGCGGTCCACCTCCCGGACGAGAGCGACCTTGACGACCAGCCCCTTGCTCTTGGGGGAGAGTTCGAGGTAGAACCACTCGTCATGCCCGTCCTCGACAATGAGCGACTCCAGCAGCAGGTTCGGCTGGCGGGCCGACCGCCAGGCCTCGGTGAGCTTGAAGACGACGTTTCCCTCCCGCCACTGGTGAGGCTGGAAGTCCTGGAAGAGCGACGCCAGGTCGGCCGGGCCGGATAGCACGACATGGGGCATGGTGTCCATCCTTCGGGGGATTCTCTGGCAAAGCGCCGCGATCTCCCCGTCGTGGGCGGCCGCGAAGGCGGGTCCGCGGGTCCTCAGGAAGTAGAAGACCGGCTTGCCTTGGGCGCGGAAGATCTTCTCGAACTTGGTCGCGGGGTGGCCCGGCAGACGGTCCACCCAGTCATGCGGCGCGAGCGGGTTCACAATTTCCGGCAAGCCGAAGAGACTGGCGGAGATGAAATCGCGGTACTCCGGTGAGTCGGTGCCGGCGATGAGCTCGGCTCCGTCGGCCAGATGGTAGAACAACAGTTTCAGGAAACGGGGACCGAGCAGCCGGTTTTTCTGGTGCCGCTTCTTGGGCCAGGGATCGGGAAAGTGAATATAAACCCGCTGGAGCTGGCCGCGGCCGAACAGCCGCGGGATGGCGTGCAGCGCCTCCCCGTGGCACACCCGGAGGTTGGTCAGGCCGGCGTGGCCAATCCGCGCCTCAAACTCCCGAACCCGCTGGCGGTCGTATTCGAGGCCGATGAAATCCGTGTCCGGCCGCCGGGCCGCGGCCTCGATCAGAAAGGGGTCCCAGCCAAAACCGATTTCAAGTTCCAGCGGGGCCTGGCGCCCGAAGACCGCGTCCCAGCCGCCGCGGTCATGCAGTTCGTTGAGTGAGACGAGAAACGGCCGTTGCGGCTCCACGATCGTCTATTTGCGCGGCTTGATGTTCTTTTGGTACTCGACGTCGACGTCGCCGGCGGCGCCCTGCAGTTCCACCTTGATCCGTTGCTCCTTGCCGGGCTTGAGGTCGGGGCTGGTGAAGCCGAGAATATAAGTGCCCATGATCCGGCGCAGCGTATTGGAAAGGGCGACGGGTACGCCGGTGACGCCCATGGGGAATTCGGCTTCGCCGCCGGTGACCCGGACCATCTCGCGGATGGCGCCCTCATAGTTGCGGTTGAACTGATCGTTGTTGCCGATCGGCAGGCGGACCACGAACAAGGGCACCGATGTTTCCTTCAGCTTGCTCTCATAGCGGTCCGCCTCGGTGTTGAAGTCGGCGGTGGTATATTGCTTCCGGTATCGGTAGATCTCGCTGTCGGTGATCAGGATGGGGCAGACCCGGATGGTATGATTGGCCTGGAGCTTGTGCATCTGCTCGGCTACGTTGAGGACGTTCTCCATGAAGCCTGGGTAGCCCTTGGTGTTGTAAGTCGTGATGGCTTGGGTGAGCAGGGCCTTGTCGCCGGTGTTGTTCTGGACCACCTTCAGGCCGTCGTTGGCGGTGAGCACCATGAGCTGGACGTTCGGCGGAAGTCCCTGGATGGCCTTGACGAGCTCTTTACGGATGGCGTCGATGTAAGTGAGGTCGCCGGTGGTGTCAAACACCAGCGGGATCAGCACCGGGGACTCGGGACCGTTGCAGGAGGCCAGCCCGACCGGTTTCTTGTCGAGCTGGAGAGTGAAATTTTCCATCTTCAGGTTCATCACCGGGTTGCCCTGCTTGTCCATCACCCGGACGGGGACTTTCATGGCCGGCTGGGCCGGAACGTTGTCCGCCGCCAGGGGGAGGGAAGCCAGGACGAGGAACAAGCCGACGAGGGCGAACGAGGCAATGCGTGTCATGAGCGCAACTCCTTTTTCGGGATCGATCCTCAGCCGAGGATCATTCATAACGGATAATGATTGTCAAATCAAGGAAAAGTTGGCCCGGCGCGTACCGGCTTCAGTGACGGGCGGGGCGGCTGATGCCTGCCGTGGCGGTTCCCGTGGGTTGGTGGGACCTCCGCATCCCGGCGCCGGTAGCCCGGGGCAAAAAAAAAGGGATGGGGCCCATGCCCCATCCCTTTGGTTTCGTACTCCGTGAAGCGTTAATTAGAAGATGTACTTCAGGGAGAACTGCATGATCCGCCAACTGGCGTTGCGGGTGCTGGAAATCTTGCCAATGTTGCCGTTCCAGGACTCGCTGTTGACGGAGGATTCGGGGAAGTTGAACTGGGTGTGGTTGAAGAGGTTGAAGACTTCCCAACGGAACTCGATCTTCTGCTCTTCGTAGATTTTGAAATCCTTGAACAGGGAGAAATCGATCGAGTTGTAGCGGGGGCCGTTGATGATGTTGCGTCCGGCGTCGCCGTAGTGGACCGGCTCGCCGTCCTTGTCGTCGAAGGCGGCGTAGTCGAACCAGTGGTCCGGGGTCCGGTCGCCGTAGTCGAAGTTGCCGTCGCCTTCCCGGTCGGGCCGGGTGCTGCCCCAGTGGATCGGCAGGCTGCCCTGGCGGTTCCACACGTTCACGGACATCCAGGCGCCGGACTGCCAGGTCCAGACGCCGTTAAGCTGCCAGCCGCCGATGAAGAGGTTGGCCCAATTGGAGATGTCGCTGCCGTACGCGCGGCCCTGGCCGAAAGGCAGGTCCCAGATCCAACTGGCGCTGATGCGGTGGCGCAGGTCGTAGCCGGCGTTGGCCCGCTCGGCCGCCAGGTTGTAAACATCCTGCGGCTCGGCCGCCAGCCCGCCGTTGCCGTTGCCGGCAAACGCGCCCGGCGAATCGTCGATGGAGTGCGACCAGGTGTAGGACGCCAGGATGGCGAAGCTGTTGGAGAAGCGTTTGTCTACCTTGGCCTGCAGGGCGTGGTAGTAGGAGTTGGCCCGGAATTCATAGGCCATGATGTTGTCGCTGATCTGGTCGTAGGGGCGGGGGCCCACCACGCCGTCCACCAGCGGCGGCATGTTGATGTTGCGCACGGCGCCGAGCTTGGTGCCGCGGGTGCCGACGTAGGACACGGACAGCAGCAGGTCGGTGATCATCTCGCGCTCGCCGGTCAGGTTCCACTGCTGCACGTAGGGGGTCGCGGCCTGGGGGTCGCGCCACTTGAGCTGCCCGCGCGGCTCGGTGGGGTCGGCGTCGGGTGGATACGGGATCGCCGTGCTCAGGTTGTAGACGCCCCAGGTGTAGTCGTTGGCCACGTTGTTGAACGGGTAGGCGGAGGCCAGCGAGGTGCCCAGGCCGCCGTTTTCAATCGAGTAGTAGATACCGTAGCCGCCGCGGATGACGGTCTTGTTGTCCTCGGTCAGCGCGTAGGCGAAACCCACGCGGGGGCCGAAGTTGTTCCACTCGGTGTCCACCATCCCGCCGCCGTCGGCCAGGATCATGGTCTGGTTGGCGGGGTTGAAGTTGGCCATCCGGTCGGCAACTTCGCTCTGGGACGGGAAGATGTCCCAGCGCAGGCCCATGTTCAGGGTCAGCCGCTCGCTGACCTTCCAGTCGTCCTGGGCGAACACGCCGAACTCCCATGAGCGCATGCCCACGGTGCCGTGCAGGGCGCCCTTGGCGACGTGGTAGGCATAGGCGGTGGCGCAGTCGTTCACGTTGCCGAACTCATAAAAGCCTTTGCCCCAATCCTGCTGGAAGTAGTTCTGCTGGCGGCGGGTGATGTTGACGCCGAACTTGAAGGAGTGGTTGCCGTTGATCCAGCTGATGTTGTCGGTGACCGAGTAGGTGTTCTCGGGCAGGGTGTACGGGCCGTAGTCGCCGACCCACTCGATGCCTTCCACGTGGATCAGGGGCATGCCGGAGGTCAGGTCGTCAAAGTTGACGCCGGGGATGCCGATCTCTTCAGCGGAATTTTGCTGGTAGTTGGTCGGAAACCAGCCCAGGTGGACGCGGTGGAAGCCGAGCCGGAACTCGTTGGCCACGGACGGGCTGAAGATGTGGGTCTCGCCGAAAGCAAGGCCGCGCGTGTTGCCCAGATTCTTACCAGCGGCCCAGCCAGCATACAGCGGGTCGGGGAAGGTGCTGTCGAGCTGGGTGTAGTCGCGGGCGTAGCTGAAACGGCCGAACAGGGTGTCGGACTCGGAGATGTTGTGGTCGACGCGGACGTTGAACTGGTCCGAGGTGGTGTGACGGGCCTTCTCAGCGGCGTAGTAGCGGTTGTCGGTGCCGGCCACGTTGGGCAGCGGGAAGGCGTTGAAGTAGTTGATGGCCGTGGGGTCCACCGTGCCGGTGTAATAGCCGGGGGACCTCTGGGCGACGGTGGGGACACTGACCTCGGTCGTCTGCGGGATGCGCAGGCGCAAGCCCTGGTAGTCGGTGAAGAAGAAGGTCTTGTCCTTGATGATGGGGCCGCCGAAAGTGTAGCCGAACTGGTTCTGGCGCAGCGGGGTTTTTTCGCGGCCGTTCTTGTTGTTTTCCCAGCTGTTGGCGTCGAAGGCCTCGTTGCGGACAAACCAGAAGAGGGTCCCGTTGATGTCGTTGGTGCCCGACTTCAGGGTGGCGTTGACCAGGGCGCC
>ERZ1645192.383-NODE-383-length-36208-cov-7.146406_pt1 | contig 36208 bp, 19 predicted proteins | sample MGYA00575354_ERZ1645192 | MGnify/ENA primary metagenome ERZ1645192 (study PRJEB40844, sample SAMN11349763) | freshwater sediment metagenome | isolation source: river sediment | host: Sediment | place: India: Faizupur Khadar , New Delhi | collected 2017-02-21 ...
CATGCGTGAAGCAACACGTTTTTTAGAAGATTCCTATGCTAAATTTCTTAACAATCCCATGGTTCGACTTCAAGTAACAAATAAACGTGTAACTATTTTTCCGGGAGGTAGTGGTGGTTCGGCTAAAGTAATCAATTTAGTAAATAATAATACCACTCTCATTGAAGCGCTCGCCCTTGCAGGTGGGATTAACGATGGAAAAGCATATAAAATTAAACTTATTCGTGGTGATTTAAAAAATCCTACTATTTATCAAATTGATCTTTCTACCGTTGATGGGCTAAAACAAGCCGATTTGGTATTACAAGCCAATGATATTATTTATGTGGAACCAGCTAAAGTTGTAACACAATTTATGAAAGAATTTAATCCCTATCTCTCTTTAGCTAACACCATTTTACTAGTTTTACAGCTCTTATTAAAATAACAATAATGGAGAAAAAATTATCAAATATAAACAACGAAGAAATAAATTTTAAAATAATTTTTATTATTTTAAAGCGATATTGGTATGTACTTCCAAGTTTGCTTTTTATTGCTTTAATATCTTCCTTTTTATATCTTCGATTCACTCCAAGTATATATCAAGCCCGCACCGTCATTCAAGAAGAAAAAAACGACAATGAAGATATTTTGAAAAAAGCATTTAGCGGCGTTGCTACTCGTCGAATGGGAGAAAACGATATATTACAGAGTGTTAATTTAATTAAGTCTCCCATTTTCTTAAACCAAGTTTTAGATAATTTATCGCTAGAAGTTGATTATCATAGACGAAAAATAATTAGAGAAGTAGAACTCTTTCCTGAAAGACCCTTTGAAATTAAAAAAATTTATCTTAACCAAAAACTTTATAATACTCCTATTGATATTACATTCCAGAATGAAAACAAAGGAGAAATTAGTTATATATTGAATGATGAAACATACATCTATTCATTTACGCTAAAAGATAATCAAAATATTATATATTCAACTCCGGACATACAATTTCAATTGCTTTTTAATGAACCTATTAAAAACTTACTTTCGTTATCTTATTTTATAGTAATTCCTGATTCTATTTCAAAAAATAAAAAATATATAAAGAGTTTAAATGTTATTCCCGACCCTGAAGAATCCGGAAGTATTACCATCTCTTTACAACATACTTGTCCCAATAAAGCAAGCATCATCGTAAATACCATTACACAAGAATTTCAAAACTTTTATTTGAAAAAAGAACAAGAAAGCTATACTAATATTCTGAAATACATTGATGAACAATTATTGTTTTGGGAAGAAGAAGTTCAACGAGCTGAAAAAGAATTAGATGATTATAAGAAAAAACACAACATTGACCAAATCGAACTTTATCTTGAAAACATTGAAAAAATACAACCGGAATTAGAAGAAGCAGAAGAAAAATTAGCTGTTATTGAACAAAATGAGCGTGTGTTAAATAATATATTGACTATTTTAAAGAAAAGTCTTGATAATAAAGAAGAAATCGATATTTATTTATTGTTGGCTCAGATTATTGGTTCAGATTTTCAAAAATCATTAAATGCAACATTAGAAAATCTTCAAAAATTACTTATCGAAAAAGAAACACTTTTATACAATTATACTATCAATAGTGGTAAAATTAAACAGATTGACAATAATATAGAAACCCAAAAAAAATTGATTCAACAAGCGGTAAAAGTTTCATTAGAAAATTTACAAAAGGATAAAACCAAGTTAATTGAAGATATAAATCTTTATAGGGGATCTCTATATACACAACAGGATTATTCATTGATGATGGAATTAAAAAAACTTCAAAATTTAACAGAAGTAAGTACAATTTCTTATAACAAATTACTGGAAGCTAAAATTTCATACTCAATAATTCGCGCAGGTGTTACTTCCCCTTTTATCGTATTGGAAAACGCCACCTCCGCCCTTGCTCCTATCTCTCCTAAAAGAAACATGACGTTTCTTATTAGTGTTATTATTGCACTCGGACTTGGTTTTGGATTTCTATTTTTAAAATATTTATTTTATAATGAAATCCGAGATGTCGAAGATATTACTAATTATACTGATATTCCTTTCTTGGGAAGTATTCCTAAATATACCGATAAAAGTTTTGAAACTTCTCAAATGATTGTTGATAAATATCCGAAATCAGCGATTGCAGAATCCATGCGTAAACTACGCACTAATTTGCAATTTATTAATAATCAGGAAGGAGCTAAAATAATATCCATTACTTCTACTATTCCCGGTGAAGGAAAAACCTTTGTGGCTATCAATCTATCCGCTATTATCACATATTCAGGGAAAAAAGTTATTATTTTAGACTTAGATATGAGAAAACCTAAAATTCATAAAGCTTTTGATAGCTCTGAAAATTCCATTACCAATACAAAAGGAATGAGTAATATCTTAGCCGGAACTCATAACTGGGAAGAGTGTGTAAAAGAAAGTCGATTAAAAAATTTATTTTTTATTACTGCAGGAAATATTCCCCCTAACCCTTCAGAACTAATATTATCTGAAAAGATGAAAATAATTATTGAAGATTTAAAAAAATCTTTTGATTATATTGTTATTGATAATCCACCTATCGGGTTATTGGCAGATGCCATGTATAGTTTACAAATTGCAGATTATCCAATATATATATTGCGTTCGATGTATTCCTATCGCCCATTTATTTTAACAATGGAAAATTTAAAGAAAAATTGCAATGTAAACAATTTATCTTTTGTATTAAATGATGTAAGTCATTCTTCACATGGAAACTATGGTGGGTATGGTTATGGTAATTATGGAAAATACGGCTATGGAAAATACGGCTATGGTGGGTATGGAATATACGGTTCATATGGCTATACCTACGGTGATAATACATCTAAAAAGAAAAAATCATTTTATAGATTGCAAAAATTAAGAATTTATAGAAAATTCAAAAGAATTATCAATAAATAATTTATGAAAATTATACCAACATCTATCTCTGATTTATTAATAATTCATCCAACGATTTATAAAGATCCTCGAGGATATTTTTTTGAATCATATAACAAACAAATCTTTGCTTCCTATGGACTTATGGCAGATTTTGTTCAAGATAACCAATCATTATCTGCTAAAAACGTTATTCGAGGATTACATTTTCAACGGCCTCCTTATGCACAAACGAAGTTAGTACGAGTTATTTCCGGTGCTGTAATGGATGTTGCCGTTGATATTAGGAAAGATTCTCCTTATTTCGGTAAATACGTAAGCGTTTTGTTAACTGCTGCTGAAAACACTATGTTTTGGATTCCTGAAGGCTTCGCTCATGGCTTTATTGCCTTAGAAAACAATACTATACTTCATTATAAAACCTCAAATTATTACAACAACGAGTCGGAAAATGCACTTTTATGGAATGATATCAACTTAAACATTGATTGGGGAATTTCTAATCCTATTATTTCTACAAAAGATGCTTGCGCTGCTTCTTTTGAAAATTTTATAAGTCCTTTTTAAATTCATCGCACCCTTATAATTCCAGTATTTCACATGCCATCATTGCAGCATGTTGCTCTGCAGCTTTTATGGAATAATCACAGCCTTCGGAAATATATTGATCCTCAATAAATAGTTGCACAATATATTGTTTTCTATTTTTATTACTAATTTCTTGTGAAATTTTATATTCTACTTTGTTTTTAACTTTTTGAGACCAAGCAAGTAATTTTCCTTTGTAATTAGTATTTATTTTTGCAATTAAGTCAATATCAAGATAAATATTAATAATTTTTTCAATAATAAGTTTTTTTACGCACTCATACCCTTTATCCAAATAAACAGCTCCAATAAAAGATTCGAATACATCTCCAATAATAGATTCACAGATTTGTAAATCACAACCATTTGTTTTAATAAATAACTCTAAGCCTATATTTCGACTTAACTTATTCAATTGATTAGCATTAACTATACGTGAACGCAATTCACTTAAAAATCCTTCTCTAGCAAACGGATATTTTTTATAGAGAAATTCTGCTATAATTGCATTTAAAACAGCATCTCCGAGATATTCAAGTCTTTCATTATTGTTTTCATTTTTTTCATCAGTAATAATGGATTTATGAATAAAAGCTTGTTTATATAATAATAAATGATTGGGTTTAAACCCAAAAGAATTTTTAATATAAGATTGTAAATTTTTTTCTTCTTTTGAAATAAAAAAACTACAAAAATTAATCTTCATATTTTTTAAAAACCAATGATGTATTTTGACCGCCAAAACCAAATGAATTTGAAATTGCCACATTTATTTTATGGCTTTGGGAATGATTAAAGACGACATTTAATTTTTTATCAAATGTTTCATCATATTCAAAATGATTAATAGTAGGAGGAATGATGTCATTCTTAATGGAAAGAACTGTAGCAATAGATTCCACGACACCGGCTGCTCCTAAAAGATGACCAATCATTGATTTTATAGCAGTAAGTTTTATATTAAAAGTATGTTCTCCAAACAAAGACACTATTGCTTTTGTTTCTGTTATATCACCTTGTATAGTAGATGTGCCATGCATATTAATATGATCGACAGAAAGGATAGGTAAATTAGCATCTTCTAAAGCATTCTTCATGGCTAATTTAGCTCCTTCACCTTCAGGATGAGGAGACGCAATATGAAATGCATCCGCCGATAATCCTACCCCTACCAATTCTGCATAAATAGTAGCTTTCCTCGCTTTTGCATGCTCCAAACTTTCTAAAATAATTGCTCCTGCACCTTCCCCAACTACAAATCCATCTCTATTTTTATCAAAGGGACGGGAAGCAGTTTGAGGATCATCGTTTCGTCTGGATATAGCACCCATTCCATTAAATCCTGCAATTGTTAATTTATTAATTGGCGATTCAGTACCTCCTGCTACAATAATATTTGCTTTACCTAATCGAATATAATTGAATGCATCAGCAATAGCATTTGCCGAGGAGGCACATGCTGAAGAAGTAATATAATTTAATCCTTTAAATCCGTATCTGATAGCAATATGACCGGCAGCAATATTTCCTATTACTTTTGTTAATAAAAAGGGACCGTAATTTGGAACGACTTCGCCTGCTAAAATACTTTTTTCCGTTTCATGACTTAAACTTGTAAATCCTCCCATTCCGGTACCAACAATAACACCAACTTTTTCTAAATTAACGGCTTTTAAATCAATATTAGAATCAATAATTGCTTCATCAGCTGCCGCAATAATATATTGGGAAAACAAATCCAATTTCCGGGCTTCTTTTAATTCAACCCAGTTTAAAATATCGAAGTTTTTAATTTCACAAGCAAAAGTGGTTTTAAACAGCGATGCATCAAAATGTCGAATTGGATAAGCCCCACTTACTCCTAAAAGTAAATTATTCCAAAATTCTTTAGTATTATTCCCTATAGGAGTAAGTGATCCTAATCCTGTGATTACAACTCTGTTCAATTCCATAAAGAGATAGAAAACTATTTTTCTATAGCTTCTTTTACAAAATTAATGGCATCGCCAACGGTTACAATCTTATCCTGATCGCCTTCAGGAATTTTAATTTTGAATTCATTTTCAAAAACCATTAATAGCTCCACATTGTCTAATGAATCTGCTCCAAGATCATTTACAAAACTCTTATCAGGAGTTACTTCTGCAATATCTCTTCCTAATTTGTCAGCAACAATTGCTATTACTTTTTCTTCAATGTTCATAACCTTAATTTTTTAAATTTTGTGTTGCAAAAGTACATTTTTTTTACATAAGTGAAGCTTTTTTATTTATTTTTATTTAAAAGCTCAATATTTCATTAAATATCAATAAAAAAGATTTACTAAAAAAATATATTCTTTTGTTCTTACAAATAAAAATTATATTTTTGCACATAATTTTTGCTGTTTTTTATTTTTTATTATTGATTTTTTTCTTAATAATTATCTCCAATGTCCATAAAAAAATCTTTTTTTATAATCCCCCATACCTTTACTATTGTTTTTATAATTATTGTAATTTCCTCTATTTTAACATGGATTATTCCTGCAGGAGAATTTGAAAGGGAAATTCATGTTTTTGATGGTAATTCTCGTGAAATAGTAATTCCAGATTCCTATCATAGTGTTGAAAATGTCCCTCAAACATGGCAAGTGTTTTCAGCTTTCTTTAAAGGTTTTGTTAAAACCTCAAATATTATAGTGTTTATTTTAATGATAGGAGGCGCTTTTTGGATATTAAATTTTACCAAAGCTATTGATATAGGAATCTTGTCTTTTTTAAAAATAATAAAAAAAATTCAAAAGAATCGGCTTTTTAAACATATTAATATAAATAGTATCATCATTACCAGTATAATGATTGTATTTAGTTTATTCGGAGCAATATTCGGCATGAGTGAAGAAACATTGGCCTTTATTATTATTTTTGTACCATTATCTATTTCAATGGGATATGATTCAATTGTTGGGATGGCAATTTGCTATCTTGCTGCTCATATCGGTTTCGCTGGTGGTATTTTTAATCCTTTTACAATTGGCATAGCACAAGGATTTGCACATATTCCATTGTTTTCCGGTTTTGAATATCGTTTTATTTGTTGGTGTATATTTACTACTATAGGAATTTTATTTGTGCTTTGGTATGCAAATAAAATCAAGAAAAATCCTAAAAAATCATTAACGTATCACATTGATAACTACTGGCGTGAAAGAAGTAAATCAGATGATTTAGAAAAAGTCTCCTATTTTACATCGATTACAGCCTGGATATTATGGATTGTTCTATCATTCTTATTTATCTATTTATCATTCCTATTTCCTCAAACAGAAATTAAGTTAAGTCATCAATTATTTTCTCTCCCTGCGTTTCCAATCACTACGGTTTTATTTATGTTATTAGGATTTCTCAGTTTAAAAAAAAGTGTGCATTTTTTTATACTATTGTTGTTATTTTTAACTATTTGGATGCTTATAATTGGAGTCCTAGGCTATGAATGGTACATTATGGAAATAGCTACATTATTTTTTTCATTGGGAATTTTTACAGGCATTGCCTACAATTGCTCCCTAGATAAAATAATGAAATTATTTTTAGAAGGGAATAAAGATATTATGAATGCAGCTTTAATTGTTGGTTTAGCAGGAGGTATTATCGTCATTTTACAAGACGGAAAAATTATTGATACTATTTTGAATAATATGACTCTCTCAATGCAAGGATTAAGTGAAGCGGGTACAATAGGAGGGATGTATGCTTTTCAAACATTATTAAATTTAATTATACCTTCCGGGTCTGCTAAAGCAGCTTTAACGATACCAATAATGTCTCAATTCGCTGATTTACTCCATATATCCCGTCAATCTATGGTATTAGCTTTTCAATTTGGTGATGGAATAACCAATATGTTTACTCCTGCTTCGGGAGTATTAATAGGTTGTTTAGGTATTGCCCGAATTCCTTATACTATTTGGATTAAATGGATTTTTAAATTTTTAATTGTTCTTATCATATTGGGGTTTTTACTGTTACTTCCTCCTTTATATCTTAATATCAATGGCTTTTAGATTTTTTTCATAAATAACTCTTTTCTATAAGATATTTTTTGTACTTTTGCTGCTCAAAAGTGATAAAAAATGCAAGAAAAAGTAAAAATTTTAGCGATTAATCCGGGTTCTACCTCCACAAAGGTAGCTGTTTTTGAATTAGATATCCATGCTAAGGATAGTAACAAGGAAATTATCTCTTTGTTTTCAAAAAACATAAAACATAGTTTAGAGCAAATTAATAAATTTGCTCGCATTGTCGACCAATACAAATGGCGAAAAGAAAACATTCTTGAGGCATTAATTGAAAATAATATCAATCTAAAAGATATTAAATATGTTATAGGTCGTGGTGGGTTGGTAAAAAGTATTTCTTCGGGAATTTTCAAGGTAAATGAAGCTATGAAGCACGATTTGTTAATCGGTTATGCAGGTGAACATGCGTGTAATTTAGGAGGTCTTATTGCCGAAGACCTTGCGTGTAATTTAAATGTTGAAGCATATATTGCAGATCCTGTCGTTGTTGATGAAATGATTCCCATTGCCAAAGTAGCAGGACACCCCTATTTTCAACGAAAACCTATTTTTCATGCGTTGAATCAAAAAGCCATTGCACGAATTTATGCTCGTCAAATTGAGAAAAAATACGAAGATTTAAATCTTATCGTAGCTCATATGGGTGGAGGTATTAGCATTGGCGTTCACGCCAAAGGATTAGTTATTGATGTTAATCAAGCGTTAAACGGAGAGGGACCATTCTCTCCCGAACGGAGCGGTTCTTTACCGGTTATTGATGTAATTAAAGCCTGTTTTAGTGGGAAATTTACTCAAGAAGAACTTAATAAAATGATTGTAGGGAAAGGTGGATATGTTGCTTATTTAGGGACTAACGATGCTCTTGAAATAGAAAATCGCATGAAAAATGGAGATAAAGACGCTGATTTTTACCACGCTGCAATGGCTTATCAAATTGCAAAAGAAATAGGTGCCGCATCAACGGTTTTAGAAGGAAAAGTAGATGCCATTTTACTAACAGGTGGCTTAGCATACGATAAATTTTTTATTGAAAGAATTTCTTCTAAAATAAAACATTTAGGTTCTATTCATACATTCCCCGGTGAAGATGAAATGAATGCATTAGCATTTAATGTATTTTTAATGTTGAAAGGCGAAATTCCTTTAAAAGAATATAAATAATTTTTTATTTTTACTATTTTTCAACCAAACTACAATTCTTTAACTCGCATTTTGTTGACGTTGTACTATCTGTTTTCTCTACTATAGTATCCCCATCTTCAATGATTCTAAATGAACCTTCAGGCATTAATAAGGTATCAGAGTTATTTGCACTTTTATCCAAAAGGACAATACCTAAATAACAATCAATAAATCCATCTTCTTTTTTTGTACCGGTAAGGATTAATGCCGCTTTATATCTTACCCCTGTATAATGATGCCCCTTTACCGTAAAATAAGCCGTGAAATGTTGATCCTTACCTACTAAACAAGCATTTTCACAACTATCAATACGCATAATGGAATTATCGCCAACAAATTTTATGAAAGAATTTTTCCCCTCTTTATTTTGAAGTGATAATTTAAAATGATAATCCGAAAGAGAATCTATCAAACTGCTTTGAAAAGATGAATACAAAATCCGACAAGGGGAAAAAACATAAGATCCTTCAAGCATCGGAGGCGTATCTCCTTCATAAAGTGGTATTTGTTCAGAAATAGCATCTAAAATATCAGCTGGAATCATTTCATTCAATGATTTAAATTCATCTTTACGGCAAGCTGCTAAGACTAAGCCGCAAACCATACTGTATACTATATATTTTTTAAATCTGAACATCCTTAATTTTTTGTTACAAAAATATAAAATAATAAAAGATGAATTCAAAGGTATTATTAAAGATTTAACTTTTTCTTTAAAATCTTATACCCTGTAATACTGATTCTGATACGTTCTTTTGTTATTAGTATAACAGATTGATGTTGTTCGCTTTTTTCAATACGACTTATTGCACGTAGCGCCACAATATACGAACGATGTATACGTATAAACATGTCTTCAGGCAAATGCTCTTCAAAATATTTCATGGTTTGTTCTTTCAACCACCTTCCTCTGGATGTAACAATAGCAACATAATCACCTTCCGCTTGTAAATAAATAATTTCATCGATGGTTATAATGATTATTTTTTGTCCGTTACGAACACTGATTCTTTCCAAAACATCTTTTTTAGAACTAAAATTATTTGTTGTCGTTTCAGATAGAATAGGTGATATTTTTTCTTGATTAATTGAATTATAATAAAAAATAAAAAACATATACAATAAACAAATGATATAAATACGTATTAGTAAGGTTTGTATAAAGATTGCAAAATAAGGATTAACAAATAAATAGAAAATCAGACTTTCTATCCCTAAAATACCCCCAATAAATATAATACCAAAAATTATTTTTAAAATAATTTGTATTGGCTTGTATCTACTATCCAAATTGCCATAACGCAAGACATTCCAAATAATCAAACCTTGGCAAAAAGACAATAGTCCGAAAAGAAAAGCATCCGTTAAAATAAAAAATAAAGGAGAAGAAAAAACAAAACCCAAACTATAAGCATAAGTCAAAGCTATAATAAAAGAAATTATTAAATATTTCCAATATCCGAGCTTTGACCTAATTAAATTACTCATAGATTTATTATTTTATTTCACATCCTGCGAAAGAACAACGGATATATATTAGCAATTCTCTACTCATATCAATGGGTTTTCGACTGCTTAAACGTTTATCTGAAATACCTCCGAATGACATTTGTTTTTCAACTCTGATATTCCATTCTTCGGGAATTATAAGATTAATACCTGCAAAATGACAGTCAATACGTAATTCTGTAACACCTTCTTTCAAAGACGTACGACGCAAATCCAACGTTACTTCACCAAAGGAAACATCAATTTTACCTCCTTTAAATTCAGTATCCAACACCACTTCTTCGATTGCACTGAAAGAAGTTATTATATTTACTTGACCATCTACATTTTGGTTTAACTGTTTTCCCCAGTCATTCTGTGAACGATTGCGTTTGCAATTCCATTTTTGGCGAATACGTGAAGGAAGAAATATAATAAAAACTCCAATGATAATAAAAAACATTGCCCAATAATATTGTTCAAAGTTTTTGAAAAAGAAAAAATCCGGATAGATATAACCTATCTTAGGCAATAAGAAATACATACTGAAAAAGAAAGCTACAAATCCACCAAAAAAATGCTTTTTGATCATTAATATAAGACCTACAACCACTCCTAGCATCGGCCATGAAATGATAATAGCCTTCCATTCAAGCATTAAAACTCCAGCATTGAATGCGAATAATAGTACTCCGACAGCTATTAATAGTATTCCAAATAATAAACCATCAACAAGATTTCGTTTTGTTTTAAAATTTTCGTTTTGCATGACATAAATATTTTTAAAGTTTTGCAGCAAAAGTATCGCTTAAAAACAAGCATATACTGTATTAATCGATGAAATAACTATAAATTCCTGATGAAATCATATATTTAATAGGATAAACCTCGTATTTTATCCGAAATACTTTTTATAATTACAAATTGATTTAACATTTATAAATGTTAAATTTATAATTTTTCTTTCTCTTAATAATTTTATTGTCATTTTAAAACACCTTGATAAACGCGATAAAATTTGTTATTAATTATTTCTTTGTCATAACTATCAAGCACAAATTGCCTTAATGTATCAGGAGAAAACAAGGGAAATGAATCCATCATATTATTCATTCCATTAAAAAGAGCATCTTCATCGCCGGGAGGAATAATGATACCGCGACCTTCACCTAGCATTTTAGGAATAGCACCTGTACTCGTTGCTAAAACGGGTGTACCACAAGCCAAGGCTTCCATTACTACACAAGAAAAAGTTTCAAAATTGGAAAACATAACAAGAAAATCGGCTGTCTGATACCATTTTGCTAAGTCTTCCATACTTTTTTTTCCGTGAAAAATTACGCATTTCGATAAATTGTTTGCGTCAATATAAGGTTTATATTGCATCTTATCATAATCGTGTATAATATGCATTTCAAAATCATTTCTGTTTTTATACAAGCGATTTATAACATGTAATATTCCGGAAAAATTCTTTTCTTCATCATTCAAAGAAGAAACATGTAATATTTGTATTTTTTCTTTTTTTGTGGGTTTTTTCAATGTAAATAAATTCAAATCAACTACATTTGGAATTACTTCAATTTGATTTTTCACTCCATAGGATTGCATATTTTTTTTCAGTTCATCGCTAACAGCTGTTATCATAGCTGCTTGTTTGTTAATTTGCAATATTTTCTTTTTTATTCTACTGTCTTTTAATCGTCTGTCTTTGGATGAATATACAGACCAATGTTCACTTAAAACATAGGGTAAATTATATCGCCACTTCCAGTACATTGCCACTCTCCCAAGAGGTAGAGTAACATGAAGATGTACTAAATCGGGAATAAAAATATTTTTTTTAATATATTGCAATCCAAAATTATACCCTTTAAAAAGACGATATTTATTAATCTTATTTATCAAAGGATTAATCTTTGATTTACAAGCTTTCACAGTAATGACTACTTGAATAAAGTTATCAACAACTTCTTGCTTTATTTCTCTATTTTTCTTTATATTAGAATCTGAAATAACAATCAAAACAACGGAAGGATTCGTCATAGCAATCGCATTAACATGTCGTATACAAAAATTACCTTTTGTTGGGTCTTGAGGAGTAGGATACCAACTTAAAAGATGAAGAATATGAATAGATTTTTCTTTCATATTATGTTATTTTAAATCATAATCTTGATTATCTTCTAAAATTCTTTTTCTTTTAGTATTGTATTTAGCATTAAAAATGCTGCGATTTTCTTGCAAATATAGTGTTTTAATATCATTCATATCAATAACGGCATGAAACAAATCGTCTGTTACGAAAGGCAAGTCTTTATTTTGATTTATAAATTTAGTTTTATTCGAATTATAATTGGCATATTGACTTGATAACCAAACAACAAATGGAATTTCGACATTTGATTTCGGTAGACTACCGTTAAAATTATGTCCTGCATCATTCAATTCATCATACACATTTTCTCCATGATCAGAAAGGAAAATAGCCGAATATAATGTATTTGTGTCAATTATAGATTGTTGATAAAGTAATGTAAAAATACTATCTACAATAAAATCGGTATATATCATGGAATTATCGTACTCGTTTACAACGGTTGTTTTTTTCGAAGAATTATTAGTAAATATCTGAAAGTTTGGAGGATATCTTTTACTATATTTTGAATGATTTCCCATTAAATGCAAGACTATAAATTTATTACTTTGTTTTTCAAATAATGCTTCCCGAAAAGGATTGATCAGTATTTCATCAAAAGAACTTTTTAATGTACTTTCAAACGAAGAATTCGCTTGAATATTTTTAAAAACAACTACGTTACTTGTTTGAGCTAAATTATAAACATCGTTATCCCAAATACCTATCGGTATTTGATTTGAAATCCAGTATGTTTGAAATCCAGCAGAATGAAAAACATCCATTAAACTGATACAATTTGTTTTATTTTGATCATTTTCTAAATTCATTGTTGTAAACATCATCCAAATTGATGAAAAAGTATTTGAATGGGAAGTAACTACATTATTATAAACAAAAATATCTTTGCGCTTTTCAAGTTTTGGGGTGGTTTCACGAGCATAGTTATATAACGACATATGGTTTCTACTACACGATTCTCCGAGAATCAACACAAACACATGATTTTTTTTGTTCGTGATTTCAACAGATACTTTTTTTACTTTTCGTTTTTTCAACGAATTAGTTACTCCCATTTCTTTAGTAAAATGGATGAAAGCTTCCGATGTTGCCGGTACTGCTTTTCTTAAAAATCGAACATGAACAATATTATCAATAAAATATATACTAATGAATAAAAAAATTCCAAAGGTAAAATATTTATTTAGCATGTTATTTATTCCAAAAGGAAAATTTTTAATCGCATATACAAATAGAAAAAGATACGGAATTAGAAAAAGCAAGCGTAAACTTCCTTTTAATGACAGAAATTCTACTGTTTCCGATAAATTTGTATTTGCCAAAACAAACAAACTTGAAGCGGTAATTTCTCCTTTTAATAGCAGCCAGTGCGAAAGATTAATAAATCCACCAATAAAAAAGAAAATGATAAGCAATTTATATAAAATCTTTTTTTTAAATAAATTATAAGGAATCATTCCTATTGGAATCCAACAAGCTAATATTATTAATTCGTTCCATTCAACTTGTTGAAAATTAATATATACTCCTATTAGAGGGACATATAATACCATCAATAGTAAACCTAAAGGATAATGGAATTGAAGGGAAAGTAATATTTTTTTCAAGCGTTTCATAGAACAATTATCGAGAACCGGATATTAATGTTTTCTTAATTTCGTTTAAAAGCAATTGAAAGTCGTTTTTCTTGATTTTAAAATCCTTTATTTTTAATTGGGTATCTTTCAAAAAACAAAAAAAAGTAAATACAAAACTAACCGTATAAGAAAATGAAGTAATCGCTGCAATTGAAACAATTACTTTCATATAAGGCATTTCGGTAAACGTTTGTATAAACGACAAACCTAATCCTGCAGTAATAATCAAACCGATAACCGAAGCAATAGTATTGATTTTATATTTTCCAAATCCTGAAAAGTAATGAGATAAAATAATATTACAAGAAAGAATAATGATTCCAAATCCTAACGCGATAATTACCAGTTTTGATTCAACAAATTCTAGTCCAAATATCCATCCAATCCATTGACTTGGAATACATAATAAAATACTAGTAGATAATAATGCGAAAACAAAAGCCACCTTTAAAAAAGCTAAAGTCAATTTCTGAGCATAGACTTTATCTTTTTCACAGTTTGAAATTTTTGAATATTGCACCGTTGCCATGCTTTTAGGCAAAATCCATATTGCTTCCGAAAGTTTAGTGCCTAAATCAAATAATCCTAAAGGCTGTCTTCCAGAGCAAAATTCTATGATATAATAACTTAATCGATAATTCAACAATTGTGCAAGATTTGCTATTTGAATAACAAAACCATAGATAATCATTTGTTTGAATAAAGAAACAAGATTTTTAAATCCGGAAAATCGTAAATTCTTCCAAACTAATGAAATACTACTCAACCAAACCAGGGCATACGAAAACAAATAAGCATATATGTACGCTGAAACATTTTTTATTTTAAAGAAATATAGAAAAATCAACATCAAGCTCAATTGCAAAATAATTTGACAAAGAGCCAATATATTGTAAATTTTTATTTTTTCTTGCGATAAAATAACCAACGAATGTAGGTAATAAAAAGAGAAAAAAATTGAAGCACCTAATAATTGCCACAAAAATTCTTTTTCAATTAAATGAAAAACAACCAGTAGAATAGATCCAGCTATATTTATCAGTAAATTAAAAACATAAGATAAAAAAATTAGCTGAAAATTGTCATTTCTCGGAAGCATATACACCAAAGAAGGTCCTCCGACAAAGGAGGTTAAATTTTGCAATATAGTAATTCCCAAAATAAAAAGACCTATCGTTCCTAATCCTTCCGATCCGAATTCATGAGAATTAATGATAACAATACCAAACGCTATTAGTGTACAAAAAATTCTTGAGCCAAGGGTTCCTATTACTTTTCTAAACATTTAAAATTCATATTTAATGAGCTTCTAACCAATTGCTTCCTGATTTCATGTCAATTTCCAAAGGTATTGTTATCGGCATTGCATTAATCATTCCTTTATATACAATGGATTTCATTTCTTCCAATTCAGGTTTATATACATCAAAAACCAATTCATCATGAACTTGCAATACAAAAAAAGATTTTAACTTTCTGTTTTGTATTTCATTGTAAATGTTTATCATTGCCAATTTAATCATATCCGCAGCTGAACCTTGAATGGGTGCATTTATGGCATTGCGTTCGGCTACTCCTCTAATAATTGAATTATTAGAATTAATATCTCTTAAATATCTACGGCGTTTCATCAAGGTTTCAACATAGCCATATTTTTTGGCATAGCTTTTTTGGCTTTCCATAAAATTTTTTACTTTTGGATATTTTTCAAAATACTGATCAATAATTTCTGCTGCTTCTTTACGCGAGATATTTAATCGTTCTGATAAACCGAAAGCAGAAATGCCGTATATAATACCAAAATTCACTGTTTTAGCATTTCTACGCATCTCACGTGTAACTTCATTTAAAGGCACGTCAAATATTTTTGATGCCGTTGCTGCGTGTATATCTTCTCCATTGCAAAAAGATTCAAACATGCTTTCATCTCTACTCATAGCCGCCATTAAACGTAATTCTATTTGTGAATAATCGGCTGCTAAAAGGATATAGGAATCATTTGCAGGAATAAAAGCTTTTCTGATTTCTCTTCCTTCCTCATTTCGAATGGGAATATTTTGTAAATTCGGATTGCTGGAACTTAATCTTCCTGTTGCAGTAACTGCCTGATTAAATGATGTATGAACACGTCCTGTTAAGGGATGGACTAAAGAAGGTAAAGCTTCCGCATAGGTTGATTTTAACTTCATTAATCCTCTATATTCCAATATCAAGGGAATAATAGGATGTTTATGTTCTAATTTTTGCAAAACTTCTTCGCCTGTTTGATATTGTTTAGATTTTGTAAGTTTTGCATTATCGATAATTTTTAATTTTTCAAACAAAATAATTCCCAATTGTTTAGGAGAAGATACATTGAAAGATTCTCCGGAAAATTCTATTATTTTATTTTCAATCGCATTTGCTTTTATTTGCAATTTTTTTGCATAAGAATTTAAAAATTCATTATCAATTTTCATCCCCTTTTGTTCCATACTTGCTAAAACAGGAACCAATGGCATTTCAACTTTATTGAATAAGCTTTCACCTTCTTTTTCTTTTAATTGATTTTCAAAAAGATAATAAAGTTGCAAAGTGATATCAGCATCTTCGCACGCATAATCTTTAACTTTCTCAATAGGAACTTGGGATAAGTTATTGTTTTTCGTATCATTCCCTAGTAAACTTTCATAATTAATGGTTTGATAATTAAGATAGCTTTTCGCTAAAAAATCCAAATTATGACGCATTTCAGAATCAATGATATAATGTGCCAACATCGTATCAAAACATTGACCACTTACTTCTACCTGAAAACGTTGCAGAACTTGCATGTCGAATTTCAGATTTTGTGCTATTTTTTGTATAGATGGATTTTCAAAAGCAGGTTTTAATAATTTCATCCAATGAAGCGTTTCTTCATAAGATGCGGGCATTGCAATATAATATGCTTTAAAAGGTTCGATAGCTATCGATATACCCAATAATCTTACTTGTAATACATCTAAACTATCTGTTTCTGTATCAAAACAAAATAATGAAAACTTTTGTAATGTAAGTGAAAATTTTTCAAGTGCTTCATAAGAATTTATCAGTAGATAATCGTGTGTAGTTGTATGGATGGATGAAAAAGCTGAAATTTCACTTTGTGCAATTTGATGTTCTTCATTATTTGAAAATAAATTCGGCAAAATATGAGAATCTGTATGTTCTTTGTTTTTTGTATAATCCATATATATCCGTTGAGCAATATTTTTAAATTCGAGTTCTTCAAAAATTTGCTTCAGTTTATTCAAATTCGGGTTTTTTATTTCCAATGCTACTTCATTATAATCGATAGGAACATCTAATAATATTGTTGCCAACATTTTAGAAGTTAAAGCTATTTCTTTACCCTCTTCAATTTTTTGACGAAGTTTTTCATTAGTAATTTTATTTGCATTTTTAATAAGTGATTCTATAGAACCAAATTCTGCAATTAATTTTTTGGCTGTTACTTCACCTATTCCTTTAATTCCGGGAATATTATCTGACGCATCTCCCCACAATCCAAGAATATCGATTAATTGTTCGGGGTTTTGAATGTTATATTTTTCACATATTTCTTTGGTTCCCAAAATACTAATACTATTTCCGAGATAGGCAGGTTTATACATAAATACTTTATCGGAAACCAATTGTCCGTAATCTTTATCTGAAGTAACCATGTAGACTGTAAAACCATTATTTTCGGCTTTTTTAGCCATAGTTCCAATGATATCATCGGCTTCATACCCGGCAAGTTCTATCAAAGGAATGTTAAATCCTTCAATAATACCACGAATATAAGGTAAACTTAATACAATATCTTCAGGAGTACTTTCTCTATTTGCCTTGTATTCTGGATAATCAATTTGTCTTAAAGTAGGTCCATAGGTATCAAACGCAACAGCAATATGGGTTAGATTTTCTTTTCTTATGATTTCATATAATGAATTTGTAAATCCTAAAATAGCAGAAGTGTTTAATCCTTTAGAATTTATACGCGGATTTTTATTTAAAGCATAATAAGCCCTATAAATCAAAGCCATTGCATCTATAAGGTATAAGTTTTTTTGAGAGTGCTCCATGCAATTAAAAATATATATTGAATATACAAAAGTACACGTTTTTTTTCTTAGACCTAATAAATTTAAAAACTTATATCATTAAATAATTTAAAAAAAATTTTAATTATTGATAATTTTATGTTTTTGTATTTCTGTATATTATATCGTTAATAATCGTATGTTATTACATTTATTCAATTTGTATTATAAATATTTGTATATTCGAAGCCTAATAATTAAAACTTAAATAAAATAAAATATCATTAACTATCAGCATTTTTTATTAAATTTGATTCTTTCTGAAAATACAAAAAACATAAATCATTTCAATTATTTATCTAAAAACGTCAATAAATTAAAAAATAATCATAATTTTACATTTTCATAAAACTACTTTTAAAATTATTATAAATTAAAATATCAGAAAAATGAAAAAATTTTTACTTTTTATCAGTTTTTTTGGATTTCTCAACGCAGGACTAAAATCTCAAACGATAGTCGGCATTCAAAATTTTGATAGTATTATTAATTGGACAATTAGTCCAAGTGGTTCTTGGACAGCAAATACAGTATATAAGGTCAGCAATCCAAAATCTTTTCATGGTTTTGTTCCTAATCAATTAGGGGATTCTATGATGTTAACAACCCCATTTTTTGATTGCACACAATATGCTTTTGTTTGGTTAAGTTTTACTCATATTTGTAAAATAGCAAGTAACGATATTGCTCAAATTGAAATGCAGGAAGATCTACCGGGTGCACAATGGCAAAAAATTCCGGCAAGTTGTTATTTAGGAAGTACACCAAGTGCCTATTTACAACAACGATTTAATCAAAATAGTTATGCTGATTGGCAACCGACGGATTCATTAGCAACGCCTAACAATTCATGGTGGAAAGAAGAACGTTTTGATATTTCAGCTGAGGCAGGTTGGGGCAGAGTTAGGTTTCGTTTTAAAATAAAAAGAGGAAATACCATAGGTACTCAATTTGCTTATGGATGGTTATTAGATAATTTCGAACTCCGAGGAGGCTCTCACGAGTTAGATCCTCCCACCTTAACTTTACTCGCTCCTATATATAAAGATACCGTTTATGGTGTTGGTCCTTTTGCCATTCGAGCCACAGTAGTTGATGCTGAAGATAGTTTGGTTAAATTAACATATACTATCAACAATGGTTCTCCAAATCAAGTAATTATGAATAAAGAAAATGCAACTGTGTTTTCAGCAATTATTCCGCAACAAATTTACGGCACGAACGTGTCTTATACTGTCAGAGCTGAAGATTCTGTTGGTAATTATATTACGGAATCACATTCTTTTATAAACATTAGGCATCCGAATAATCCCAATTATTTAAATGGTGCTGCAATGTATTCCGTTGATACGCCACATACAATGAAAGTTGTGGCAAACATCAGTCTTCCTGTGTACATTAAAATTCAAAATACGGGATTAAATAACTTAACTTCGGCAACAATTTATTGGAGTGTAAACGGAGTTATGAAACCAAGCTATAATTGGTCGGGAGGTAATTTACCGGTTGATTTTGCATCTGCTTCTTTTCATATTGGGAATTACACCCCAAGTTTAGGATATGATACTGTTGTTATTTGGGTTAAAAATCCTAATAGTGTTTACGATAGTATTTCAAAAGATGATACTCTTTCCTTTATTACTTACGGGTGCAATACTATTTTTAACGGAAATTATACCATTAATGGTCCGAGTGGAAGTAGAAATTTTGCCAGTATTACAGCTGCATTAAATGAACTTTCTTATTGTGGAATGTCGGGTAATACTACATTTAAAATTTACAATGGGACATATAATGAGAATATTACACTAACTTCTTCAATAGAAGGTATGGGTCAAAACGATACCATTACCTTTATCTCCTATTCGGGAATAACAGATAGTGTTATTATTGTATCAACTTCTACAGCTGTTTCACTTGGAAATATTAGAAATATCGTTTTTAAAAATATTACATTCAATGTTGTTAATGGAACACGGGGAATTAATTTCACCGGTCCATGTGAAAATATTGAAATAAATAGTTGTAAAATTAAATCCAATCCAAGCAGTACCTCTTCAGCAAATTCTTGCATTTACAAAGATTATGGAACAGGTATTTCAAATGATATTCGTATTATTAACAATGTCTTAGATGGAGGTTATTATAATATTTATTTTTATGGAGGAACAAGCTCAACCATTCGAGCATCGAATATTATCTTCAATGGAAATACACTATCAAACGCATATTATTATGCAACCTATTTTTATTACGCTGATTTTAGTTCAATTACAAGTAATACTATTCGTTCCAGAACCACAAATCTGTCTACTTATTTTTATGGATTAAGGATGTATTATTGTGATGTGCCTAAAATTACAAAAAATAAAATCTACTATCCGGCTCCAATTACCTATGCATATGCAATGTACATTGGATATTGCAACAATGGGGCAAATACGAATCCGGTTATTATTTCCAACAACGAGATACGAATGAAATCTACAACAAATTCATACGGAATGTATGTTATTTCTTCAAAAATGGATATTTATCATAATTCCATACTGGCAATTGACGCTACAAATGCTACGAACATTGGTATTTTCATTTCCAGTGCTTCTTCTCTTAACGTTAAAAATAACAATTTAATTTGTACGGTTCCTATTTATTTTTCATCTATAGCATCTCTTGGAACAACTTGGTTTTTAAATTATAACAATTATTATAGCCCATTAGCATATATAGGTTATGCCGGAGGTTTTATAACCAACATGAACACCTGGAGATCTACAACAGGTCAAGATGCAAATTCGATAAGTGTCTATCCTACTTTTATCGACACCTCTATTAATCTTAAAACCAATGGAGGAAATATAGTTTGTAATTTCCTTTCCGCTGTACCAACAGATATCAACGAAGTAAGCAGAGGATTAATAACTACAATGGGTGCCTATCATGATTTTGTACTTCAAACAAATAATGTAATGCCTTTCCGTTTATATGCCCCTTCAAATTTAACCATAGTTGGAGGGACAGATTCTGTCGTTGTTTCAGTAGCAAATATTGGTTCCAATACGGTAACTTCCATGAAAATAAATTGGCGAGTTAATGGTATTCAAATGACACAATATTCATGGACAGGCACATTATTAGCCGGAGATACTACACTCCCCATTAAATTAGGCAACTTTATTCCATTCCCCGGAGACAATGACATCATTGTATATACTTCACTTCCTAATAATTCCGCTGATCAAGCGCCAATAAACGATACCATTAAAACAAGCACATATGGTTGTGACTCATTAATGATTGGAACCTATACAGTTGGAACCGGAGGACATTTTGCGACCATAGAAGATGCATTGATTCGTTTAAAATATTGCGGTATTTCCGGTCCTGTTACTTTAGCGATGTTCCCCGGACTTTATGTCGAAAATATAGTTTTTGAAGACACTATTAGAGGAAGTGATTCTCTTAATACTGTTACTTTTACTTCAACTACCGGGATCCGTACAGATGTTATCATATATACCGCAAGAGACTCCGCTCAAGATGTTGGAACTATTGATTTGAAAAATGTTAAACATTTAGTTTTTAAAAACATCTCTGTCTACGGTCAACATAGAAGTCCAATGTATTATTCCAAAGCCGTGATGTTGCGAAATAACGTGAGTAATATAGAATTTGATAATTGTATTTTACTGATTCCTACTTTTGTATCTGCAACCAATATTCCCGGACAACTTTCTGTTGTATATAATCCTTCTGCCAATCAAATCAATAATATTCGTATTTTAAACTGCTACATTCATGGAGGATCGGCAGGAATATATTTAATGGGGAGTGGAGATAGAATCAATATTAAAAATAATAATATTGAAAATGTGGATAATTACGGTATTTATATGTATTATACAAATTATAATGATATATCCGACAATTATATAGAACAACGTTACAGTGCTAATTTAACGCTAATTGATTTCTATGGAATGTATTTTTATCAATCTAACGGAAATTTCATTCGAAATAACAGAATTCGTTTACACCAAACGATTTATGGTATGTATTTATACTATAGCACTAAATTAGATTATTCTCATTTACTAATTTATAATAACGAAATTATTGCACCGGTTACAGGTAATAATTACGGTTTTTATATGTCATCCGGATGTAATGACATTAAAATATTACATAATTCCATTTTGATGAATGGAAACGGAGAAGGTAAATGTTTTTATGTCGGAGGCACTCTTACTAACAATATCTTAAAAAACAATAATTTCATTAATTTATCTTCTGATGCTTCCAGCACAAACAATCATGTTGTCTATTTCCCTAGCACTAATGCTGCTGCCGGATTTACAATGGATTATAATAATTATTATACGATAGGTTCCTATTTAGGTTATGCCGGTAATAATATTACTAATTTAACCCTTTGGAAAACAGCATTGGGTAAAGATGGAAATTCCATGAGCATTAATCCTACATTCTTCAATGCACAAACATTAGACATTGTTGATTATACAGGATTAAATTGTCCTCGTATTTCAGATGTTCTTGTTGATATTGATAGTACTACTCGAACTTCAAACACTACTGTTGGAGCATATCATGGAGACCCTTATGCCTTAGACGTTATGCCTCGTACGATTACATCTCCCGGAAAAGTATCAAGTATAGGAGCTTTAACTCCTGTTACTGTTACTGTTCTGAACGTTGGTTCTGATACAGTTACTCAAATGAGTATAAATTGGGAAGTAAACGGAATTTTACAAACTCCCTATACATGGTCAGGCTTTTTACTCCCTAATGCTGTTACATCACCCATTACACTTGGAAGTTTTTACCCTCATGCAGGATATAACTCCATTATTGTTTACACATCTATGCCTAACGGTCAATTGGATAATCTCTTAGCAAATGATACGCTTATTTATGAAACCTATGGTTGTGATTCCGGTTTTAATGGTACTTATACGGTAGGACTAGTTGGTGCTGACTTTACTTCTATTGATGCTGCCATTGAAGCTCTTTCAAACTGTGGTGTATATGGACCGACTACTATTGCCATTCAAGCCGGTACCTATCGCGGAAATATTATTATTCCGGCTATTCCCGGTACAAATACTACCAATACGGTTACTTTTACTTCTGCTGCTCAGGATTCAACAACCGTTGTGCTTCAAGGTAATTTAGCCACGGGAGTGATTATTCTTGACAATACTAATAATATAATAATAAGCCATTTAACGCTAGAGGGCATCCTATCTGGAAGTGCTTCCCGTTGCGTAGAATTAAAAAATAAAAACAGAAATATACTTATTACAAACAATTACATGCAAACATGTAACTCTGCTTACGCTTCCCCGGCAATTATGGCTGTTTATTCATCTTATTCGCAAGATACAAACATAACTATTCGCAATAATTATATGTATGGAACGGGTGGTATTTGGATTGAATCAGGAAATTACGCTTCTTCTGCCAGTTATAATATTAAAATAGAAAATAATATTCTGGATCAATTTTATTATTATGGTATTTATTTATATCAATCGGGTATTACAAAAGTTCATAATAATAAACTCTATAAGAGTAATGTAACTCCTCAAGGATACGGATTATATATGTATTATTGCTATGGGGTTACTGATGAAATAACTTCAATCACATCAAATACCTTCATAGGAGGTTATTCCTATATAACCTATTTATATTATAGTTTTAGTCATTGTGGTTCCTCAAATTCTGATATTGTATTTGCAAATAATGAATTAATTCAAACTGGGACAAGTGGTAACTATTTAATGTACCAATATTACGGTGGAAAATGGCAAAACATAAACAACAGTTTTATAAATATCGGAACCGTAACCTATATGATTCTCAAATATTCATCTTCAATAGAAAGTATAAATTTTTCGAATAATATAATTGCAAATTTAGGAACTTGTACTTATCCAATCTACTGTAACAATGTTACATCTACTTATATTGGAATTGTTGATTATAATAATTATTGGAAAGGAAGTGCCAGCGATGTAGCTTATTGGGGAAATAGTGCTTATAGTAATTTAGCAACATGGAAAACAGCTTATACAAACATAAATTCCAATTCTGTTGCCATTAATCCTATCTTTTTAGATTCAACTTTGAATGCTGTTCCATCCGTATGGACAAATCTACATTGTCCCATTAGTTCTTATGCATTAACTGATATCCGAGGAATAAATCGAAGTCATTCTACACACATGGGATGTTATATTCCTATTTATGATTTAGATGCCGGCTTAAAAGAGTTTGTTAGTCCTGTCGGAAATTCAACAATAAATCTAACAAATATTTCTGTCAAACTGACCAATTGGGGTTATGACACCTTGCATAGTGCAACCATCCGCTGGAAAGTAAATAGTACCTTTGGAACACCTATAGTTTTATCAAATTTATCTTTGCTTCAATATAAGGATACAACCATACTCTTAGGAACATACTTACCTACGCTTGGCGTTGTAACAAATTTAATTGCTTGGGTTGAAAATCCTAACGGAAGTATAGATGAAAACATGTTTAATGATACGATTACAACTTCTTCTTTGGGATGTAACCGAATTTTAAACGGAAGTTACACTGTAGGGGGTGCTTCTGCTGATTTTAGCAATATTGCACAAATATTTCAGGAATTAACCACTTGTGGTATTTCCGGAAATGTTACTTTTAATTTCAGAAGCGGCACTTACAACGAAAACATGGTATTTTCCGGTACTATACCGGGAATGACAAGTAATGATACCATCACTTTTACATCCATTGCCGGAAATGCCGATAGCGTTATTATTCAATCTACTGCTACCGCTTTATCATTAGGAAATGTAAATAACTTGGTTTTTAATCATTTAACTTTTAATGTTAGCAATGGAATGTATGGTGTACTATTTAATAATCCTTGCGAAAACATAGAAATTAATCATTGTCATATAAAATCTAATCCAAATGGAAGTTCCTTTGCCGGTATTTATAAAACTACTTCTGCAGGAGTAGTTAATAATATCCGTATTTTAAACAATATTATTGATGGAGGTGGATATAATATTTATTTTTACGGTGGAACCGGAACTTCAGAGTACGCCAATAATATCCGTATTGATGGAAATACGTTGAGTAATGCATACGAATATGGCTGTTATTTGTATTATACTAATTTTAAAAGCATTTCAAATAATACTATTATAGCCCGTTCAAGTAATATTTCTTCTTCCTATTATGGTATGTATATTTATTATTGCAATGCTACTTTAATCAATGGGAATAAAATACATGTCATGACTTCTATTCCCAATGCTTTTGGTATTCAATCTTACTATTTAAATTATTTAAATGCCTCCGGTACAGGATTAATTTCCAATAATGAATTAATGATTAATTCTTCTACTAATAATGGACATGGCATGTATATTTATTATAGTAAAGTAAATATCTACCACAATTCTATACATATCACTTCGAATTCTGCAGCAAGAGGTATTTATGCATACACTTCTACCACTTACCCAATAGCAATACGTCAAAATAATATCGGTTCGTTTTCATCCATGGTATACCCTATGTATTTACCATCGCTTAATGGAATTACATTGAATTACAACAATTATTACGGATCATACATAGGATATGTCAATTCCGGTATTTCTAATATGGCATTATGGAAAATGTTTACCGGTCAGGATGTAAATTCAACTAACATTGTTCCTACTTTTGTTAACATAAATACTCATTTAAAAACAGATGGTTTTGGATTAACCTGTAATCGAAATAACAATATTCTTTATGATATTACAGGCGCATCAAGAGGAATAATCACTACTGTTGGGGCTTATAACGACTTTATCATATTACCTTATAATATTATGCCTAAAACATTGATTTCGCCTAATTTAAGCATTTCTACCGGGGTAAGCGATTCGATTATTGTTACCATTGCCAATATGGGAGCTAATATTATTACTTCTATGAATATCCGATGGAAAATTAATGGAGGAGTTATACAAACACTTGCATGGTCAGGGAATTTAAATGTAATGGATGTAACTTCGCCAATATTTTTAGGTACTTTTGTGCCTCTTTCAGGTGGCAATTCTCTGATTATTTATACAGATTCTCCTAATGGACAAAACGATAATGATATGTCTAATGACACTTTAACGATTGAAACCTATGGTTGCGATTCTGCATTAAATGGAATCTACACTGTAGGTGGTGCTTCCGCTGATTTTTCTACTATTTCCGAAGCTGTCAAAGCCATGGCATATTGCGGTATTTCCGGTCCTACGACGCTCTCAATCAATGCAAATACATATTACGAGAATGTTATTATACCAAATATTCCGGGAACAAGTACTATAAATACCCTTACTATAACATCCGCTAATGGTGATTCTACTTCCGTTATCATTCAAAGCACCTCCGATAAAGCAGCCATTACTTTGACCAATTCAAATAATATCGTTATTAAAAATATAACTATCAATGGTATTTTATCGGGTATGGCTTCACATTCTATTGAATTGAAAAACAGCAATAAAAATATTGTTATCCGAAATAATGTTATAAAAACTTCTTCGGATACAAGTTCCACAGAATCCATTACTGCAATCTATTCAAATAATTCTTTAGATACTTCACTTAAAATCATGAATAACTATTTCCTTGGTAGTGGTGGTATCTGGATACAATCACCCGCTTTATCAAGTAGCTCTTATGATATTAGTATCTCCAATAATATTATTAATCAGTTTTATTATTATGGTATTTATTGCTCCTATTCCAACATATATACTATTTCCAATAACAAACTTTACAAAAAATCAAATCCCGGTGGCTATGGAATTTATCTGAATTATTCTAACGGTATCCAATCGGACATCACTCGTATTACGAACAATACTGTAATTGGAAGCTTTACTACATTGGCTTACTTGAACTATTGTTATAGTAATCATGGAACTACTATTTCTGATATTTTAATGGCTAACAATGAATTTATAAATACCGGCAATAGTGCTTATATAGTCTATCAATATTATGGAGGAAAATGGCAAAATATTAACAACACCTTTGTCAATACTAATACAGGAAACGTTTCTTATATGATGTATAAATACTCAACAGTTACAAATGGCATTAACTTCATTAACAATCAATTTGTTAATTTAGGTAGTTGTAATTATTTACTGTATGTGCCTACTCCTACTTATGTTGGAATTGTTGATTATAATAATTATTATACCATTGGAACAAATTTAGTATATTGGGGAACTACTTATGCTAATTTAAGTAATTGGCAAACTGCTTATCCTGTTTTAAATATTAATTCGGTGTCAATTAATCCTGCCTTTACAACTCCTGCTTCCAAAGCTATTCCTTCATCATGGGTAGGATTGATTTGTCCAAGAAATACCAACGTACTTCGTGATATCCAAGGTGTTATAAGAGGACAAAGCACTTATATGGGCTGTTATGTGCCTGTATTTTCTTTTGATGCCGGACTAGAATCTTTTGTTTCACCTTCAGAAAGTTCAATAGCCGGTACTTCAGTTCCTGTTAGTGTTAAATTAAGTAATGCAGGAAGTAATGTAATCTCGTCTATTATTATAAAATGGAAAGTAAATAATAACACCATGCCTCAAGTCAATGTAAGCGGTTTATCATTAGCTCAATATCAAGACACCACTATTTTATTAGGCACCTATATCCCGATTAATAATGTAACCGCACACATTGTTGCATGGATTGAAAATCCTAATGGGCTTGGAAATGATAACAACCAAGCAAACGATACCATTGATGTTAACTCTTTAGGATGTGCCCAGGTATTAAACGGCAGTTATACTGTTGGAAGTTCAAGTGCTGATTTCGTTACACTTAGTGATGCATTTGATGTATTAAATACTTGTGGAGTATCTGGTCCTGTTGTGTTGAATGTTCTTCCAGGAAATTATGGCGCATTGACTATCAACCAATCTTTTGTTGGAAGTAGTCCTATCAATACGGTAACCATTACTTCATCTACCGGAATTGCTTCCGATGTAATTTTCCAATCTACTGGAGTAGCATTAACTATTGGATATACCAGTGATTTTATTTTCAAAAATCTGACTTTTGATGCAAGCAATGGGACAAGAGCTGTCCAATTTAACAATGCCTGCGAAAATATTGAAATTAATTCCTGTATTATTAAAGCTAATCCTACTACCTCAAACACAACATATGTCGGAATTTACAAAGCTACTTCCGGTGTAGTTAATAATATTCGTATTGTAAATAACAGTATCGATGGAGGATATTATAACATTTATTTCTACGGTGGTTCAAGCAGTACTGATTATGGAACTAATGTTATAGTTAACGGAAATATTCTTACTAACGCCTATTATTACGGAGGCTGGTTCTACTATACTGATTTTAACAGTATTTCAAACAATACAGTAAGTGCTCGTATCGTTAACACCAGCAATTATTATTATGGATTTTACTTCTACTATTGCAATGTTGCATCTTTGCAAGGAAATAAAATTAAATGTACAAATAGTAATATTCCTTATCCTTATGGTATTTATGCAAATTATTTTAATTATAATAATACCAATACTCCCGGTCTGATTGCCAATAACGAAATCATATTATCTACAACCTCGACTACTGCCGGCATTTATGTTAGCTCTAGCAGAGTAAACATCATGCATAATTCTATTTTTATAGATGGATCCGGCGGAAACAGAAATGTTTACATCAACCCAACAGAAGGTTATTCAATTGTTGTTAAAAATAATAATTTTGTTTCTACTTCCGCCTCCGGATATGGATTATATATTTCAAATACAGCCTATTTAGGGACTTACTTATTTATGGATTATAATAATTATTATACTGCATATATAGGTTATGCTTCAGGAAATATTAATAACCTTTCAACATGGCAACTATCCACCGGTCAAGATTTACATTCTGTAACTATTTATCCTAAATTTATAGACTATACCAAAGATTTGAAGTTAATGGATTATATTGGATTAATGTGTCCCAGAGATAGTAATGTACTTATTGATTTGGAAAATAAATCTCGCACTTCTCTTACAATTATGGGAGCATATTCGGTTGCGTTGTATGAAGATTATGATTTAAGTGCCAGCTTCTTGGTTGAACCTATCAATATTCCTGGAGCTTGTTATCCGGATTTGACATCCATAAAAGTAGCCTTATCCAATAATGGTATTTATCCTTTCAATTTTGCTTTAACTCCTTTACAGCTTCATGTTGAAATATCAGGAACAATTACCTTACAAAAAGATACTATCATTTCGGCAGGATCATTAAATGAAATGCTGCAAGATACTTTTGAAATTGCCAGTATGATTCCTATGAATATTAATGGGGATTATCATATTACTGTTTGGTTGAGTTGTCCGATTGACTCTATACATTCGGATGACACATTACGTTACACTTATAAAGTAAATAAAATAAACCTTCCCTTTGATATTGATTTTAGCAATATACCTTCTACCATGAATTTCAATCAAATGATAGGTTCATTAAATTGGGTTGTTGCTTCTGGCAACGAAACCAATCCACCTTTAGCGCCGGTTTACGGAACAGGAAGACTTCGTTTTGCCTCTGAATCCGGAAAAGGATCCATGGCACAAGCTATTACAGAACCCCTTGACTTACAAGGCACCTATAGTCCAAAATTAGAGTTTTGGTATGCACACGACAATCTTGCTTCCGATGCTCGTGATCAAATGAATGTATATATCTCTGTTGATGGTGGGCTTACTTTTACCTCTTTGATTAATGTCTTCCGATATGATTCTGCCTTTACTACTCCCGGATGGAAATATTATCAAGTCGATTTATCATCCTATACATCTTATTCTTGTGCTATTTTCTCCTTTGAAGCACAAAGTTACGGAGGAGGTAATCAAAATATTGACCGCATACGCATATCAGCAGCTCCGGATGTTAAAATTAGTAAAATTGATATTCCCGATTTGAAAAATTGTGATTTAACCAATAAAACTATCAAAGTAATTATCGAAAATAATACTTCACAAATATTTGATTTTACTGAAAATAATACCACTCTATCTGTATTGCTTACCGGTCCGGGAGGCTTAAATCAACCTTTTACATTTGCTTTAAATAGTAAAGTCCTCAATGGTGGAGATAAAGATACAATTATATTGGGAACTAATTTTAATTTCAGCACAACCGGCACCTATGTTGTTGATGCATATTTCAATACTATAGATAGTAACCGTTTGAATGATACTTTGAAACGCAATATTATAATTTTCCCTGATGCAGCCATTACTTATATCCGTGATGTTGACCCTAAGAATATAGGCGATACCGTGTATGCTAATTGCTGGGTTAAAAATGTCGGAAGTCCAACTTTAACAGAAATCCCTTTGCGCTTACAAATTAATAATACAAACGATATAGTAGAAACGGTTTATGCAACGTTAAATCCGGGTGATTCAATTTACTATACATTCAAAAAAGGATACATTGTACCAACTGCTAACATCAATCAACCGTACTATCAACTTTCTATTAAAACAGAACTTGGCTGTGATGCTGATCCTACTAATAATCGCAAATCCTTTAACGGCAAAGTAAATGTTGTAGATATTGTTTTAACCAAAATTGAAAAACCTACTGCTGATAATTGTGATACAGGGTTATACAGAGTTAATGTTTCTGTTCAATTGACCAATAACGGAGAAACCGACCAAGCAGGAGTACGAATAAATGTGAATGTTGATAGTGCCGGTATTATATTCAAGCAATTGGGAAGAACAGTAACCGTTCATGCCGGAATGACTGAATCTTTTGAGTTTTCTACAACCTATGTAGTACCTAACATCAACGATTCTAATGAATATTATACGGTTACAGCTTACCTCAATGCTATTGAAAATGATAATACAACTGACGATGATACCTTAAGCGTCAATGCGTGTGTTGTGTATAATCCCGGATTTGGCATAACGGACAATCAACAAAATATTTGGTTTGTTGGACAAAATCAACCCAACCCGGCTACTTCTACAAGCATTATTCCGTATAATATTCCTATTGCCGATGAGGTAACTTTAAAGATTTTGTCAATCAATGGTCAAATTCTATATCAAGAAATATTACAAGCAGTTTCGGGTAAAAACGAAATTGTAATAAATACCGATTTCCTTGCAAACGGCATTTACTATTACAGTATGGAATATCAAGGGAAAACCATTGTTAAGAAAATGTCTGTTCAGAAATAATATCACATACTATTCTACCTGAATTCGGTAAGTTCAGGTAGAATATTTTTTATATTATTTAAATCTCAGTTTCATTGCCGAAAAAATTGTATCCGGTTTAAAATAAAAAACACTTGTCATTTCGCCGGCCATACAATACCCGCAACGTTGACAGACATTCAAACTTTCCAAAGGACAAGTATCATATCTTGAACCATCAGGAAGGATAAAATTCGATATCCAACAATACTTTTTAAAATTATTGGTTTTCATGTATTTCAATCCCGAAATCGAATTCATAATCGGATATCCTTTTTTCTTCATGTAAATAATATCATCAATCGTTTCATTGCGTTTATTCCAATCTAAAAAAAGTTCATCATCATTCAATGAAGAAGGAGTATAAAAATTTAATGAAATGGATTTCACGGCTTTATTATCTTTTGCAAACTCAATGGTTTCTTTAACTGAAAGATAATTTTTGCTATTAATAACCATATTCACGCTTAAGTCTTTATGTTTACTTTCACTGATATGTGTGCATAAGCGATTAAAAACTCCCTTTCCGCGAATTTCATCATGATAGCTTCCCAATCCATCCAAACTCACCCAAATAGAATCAGCTTTACAATCGCTAATGGGAAATTGTCCGTTTGTAGTTACTGTTGTCGAAAAAAAACCTATTTCTTTCGCTAATACTATCAAATCGTTGATTCTTTTTTCTCCATCTTTCCACATCAAAGGTTCTCCCCCTTCAAAATCGACAAATCGAGATCCCAACCGATAGGAATATAATAATTCTTCCTTCACTTGATTGTACTTTTTACTGTGTGGATTCTCCAACTTATAGACCGAACAATGCTTACATCTTAAATTACATTCATCAGAAATAAACAAAACCGTTTGCAAAGGTCGTTTTCTTCCAAACAAACGAGCACGTAAAAACCAAATTCCCAAATAAAACAATTTTTTCATACAGTATATTTTATTTCTTGCAAAAATATTAAATATTTAGACACAAGCTTTTCTTATGTTAGCGGAATATTTTATACCTTTGCACTTATAAAATCACAAATTCATGACATTTAAAGATCTTATTCAAAAACGTCAAAGTACGCGAAAATATAAATCCACAGAAATTGAAAAAGAAAAAATTAATCTCTGTTTAGAAGCCGGACGTTTAGCTCCATCGGCATGCAATGCTCAAGCATGGAAGTTTATAGTTGTTGATGACCCAAGCTTAAAAACAAAAGTAGCTGAAACATCGGCAAGTTTGGGTATGAATAAGTTTGCAACACAAGCTCCTGTAATCATTATTGTTGTATTGGAAAATGGAAATGCAAGTTCTTCTATAGGAGGCAAACTTAAAAACAAAGATTATCGATGGATTGACATCGGTATTGCTGTCGAACATATTTGTTTACAGGCAACTGAAATAGGATTGGGGACATGCATTATAGGGTGGTTTAATGAAAAGAAAATTAAAAAATTATTACATATCCCTCGTTCTAAACGTATTCCCTTAATACTTACTCTTGGGTATCCCGATGACGAAATGCGAACAAAAATCAGAAAACCATTGAATGCAGTATCTTCTTATAATAGTTATGCACAATAAATAATCTATGATATTTAACGTTAATCCATGTAAAACATTAACAGATGAAATTTTTTAACAAAAAATATTTTCCGCTCTTTTTGATTTCCTTTTTATGTTTTGCTCTTTTATTTTCTTTTGTCCAATGCCATTTTGGTAATCCGAGTGAAGTAAATGATAGCGACACTATTTCAGATCCTATCGAAACATATTCACTTTTAAAAACGGACTCGATGCATGGTATAACCATTATCAGCTTAACTGAAAATAATCCATTGACTGTCAGAGAAAATATTCTTCAGTACGAAATACCGGAAACTACTTTTGAAAGTAAAAAAACAAAATTTTATTCTCTGTTAAATGCGTTACAGGTACTTTATACTTTTTCGGAACCTAACATTTATAATATTGTTGATTCGATGAATTATTTAGCTGCCTATTATTTACAAAATTTGCTGGAAGATACGAAAAGTCTATACTCGCCTATTAAACATGCAATGTTATCAATTACAACATCTCCCGATAAAAAATTACGCGTCTTTTCTTGGGATGAGAATGCAGGCATGACTTTCAAAACACATTTAAACGTGTTTCAATTTCAAACAAAAGAAGGACAATTAAAATCCTGTTTAAACGAATCTATGGAATCAGAAGATGATTTTAATTTTATTCATGCTCAAATCAAACATTTTTATAAATTGCCTTCAACCAACTCGAACATTTTATATTTAAGTTTATTTCAAGGACTTAGTTGCAGAACTTGTCATTTTAAAGGCGTTACCGCCATCGAAATTATAAATGATAGTTTAAATTTTCATTATCCTCTTTTTAATGACAGTTTATCTTATTTGATATTCAATTACTCTGAAAATGATATATGCACATTGTCATTTAACCCTAAATCAACAAGCTTACATTATACGTTAATTCAAAAGAATGAAGATAATAATGACACTATTTCCGAACGATTTATTTTCAAAAATAATTTTTTCTATAAACAAGACGATTAAACCATGGACGATTATAAAAAATTATTTTCTTTGCTTCGTCCTTATTCATTTAAATTAACTATTGCTATATTTTTAAACATTTTATACGTTATTTTTTCTATTGTTTCCATCTCTTTGCTGGCTCCTTTTCTATCTTTACTCTTTAATCAAATTCCATTGACATTGCAGAAGCCTATGTTGGATTTTACTTCTGCAGCCTTGATGCAATACGCACAATATTATTTAAGTCAGATTATTATTTCAAAAGGTTTGTTTTCTGCACTCTCTATTTTAATTCTTAGCGTTTTTGTTTTCTTCTTATTGAAGAATGTTTTTTATTATTTTTCCATGTGGGTGATTATTCCCGTACGAAATAATTTAATTCGAGATTTGCGTAATAAAGCCTATCCGCGCATACTCATACTTCCTTTGTCTTTTTATTCGGAAAATCGCAAAGGGGATATTCTTACAAGAGTTATTAACGACGTTCAAGATGTTGATTTTTTTATACTTCGTTCATTACAGCAAGTTTTTCGTGAACCAATTAGCATATTGTTTTTCCTTGGCACTTTATTTTTCATTAATTTTGAATTTACTTTTTTAGTTTTATTTACAATACCTATTGCCGGTTTTGTTATCAGTCGTTTACAACGAAAGCTTAAACAAAAATCTCTCAAAGTAAAAGAAAAACAAAGTGAAATGCTTTCTATGACAGAGGAAAGCATCTATGGATTGCGGATAATTAAAGCTTTCAATGCTATCCCCGGCATGATGAAACGATTTATTACACTTAATGATTCGTATAGTAAATTACTTATAAAAATTAATCGTCGTCGCGATCTTTCTTCGCCAATGAGTGAATTTTTAGGTAGTTGTATCGTTATTTTTATTTTACTTTTTGGTGGTCGCATGGTATTGGATGATAATAATAGTTTTTCTGCCGAAATGTTTATTACGTATATCGTATTGTTTACTCAAATTATCAATCCCGCGAAAACAATTTCGGAAGCTACTGCCAATTTCAAAAAAGGTTTTGCTTCTTTGCATCGTATAGAAACCTTGATTCAATCAGAAGAAAAAATCCTGGAACTACCGAATGCACAATCAATTTCTACTTTTACTACTAATATCTCTTTCAAGAATGTTCATTTTGCCTATGAAGATAAAACCATATTGAACAACATTAGTTTGGTTATTCCCAAAGGAAAAACCATTGCTGTTTGCGGAAGTTCAGGGGCAGGAAAATCTACCCTTGTCGACCTTCTTCCCCGTTTTTATGATGTCATTAAAGGAGAAATTCTTATAGACGGAATCGATATACGTCATCTTAAAATTGACGACCTTCGCAGCTTATTCGGGATTGTTTCTCAAGAAAGTATCCTATTTAATGATACCATTTTCAACAACATTGCCTTTGGACTGAAAGAGGCAAAAATCGAACAAGTTGTTGAAGCCACAAAAATTGCAAACATTTACTCCTTTATTACCGAATTGGAAAACGGTTTCGATACCATAGTTGGTGACAGGGGAATTAAACTTTCCGGCGGACAAAAACAACGCATCAGCATTGCCCGCGCCATCTTAAAAAATCCTCCTATTCTGATTTTAGATGAAGCTACCTCAGCCCTTGATTCCGAATCTGAAATATTGGTACAAAATGCTTTAAACAATCTTATGAAAAACCGTACCTCCATAGTTATCGCCCATCGCTTGTCGACTATCTTAGCCGCCGATGATATTCTGGTACTCGAACATGGAGAAATTGTTGAAAAAGGGACTCATCAAGACCTTATCAAACAAAACGGTATTTATTCTAACTTAATTCATCTACAAGAATTTAAAGATTAAATACATCCTTCTTCGCCTAAGATGGTTTAGATTATTAGGAAAAGTTTATATCTTTTTTATAAAAATAATTTATATTTTGCAGATGTAAACATATTTTTATTTTAATTATTAAAAAATTAACAAGTACCAACATATACTTTATAAGTTCCCAAGAGAAACTTTATTTTGATGGGAGAACAACTTTCAAAGTCCTCGTTCTCTACCTTCGTACCTTGCCCAATGTACCAAGTATACCTTGCCCAACATCCCCTTGGTACTTTGCCCAAGGTATCGGACATACCTTGCCCAACATCCCCTTGGTACTTTGCCCAAGGTACCAGACA
>ERZ1645192.384-NODE-384-length-36151-cov-24.788481_pt1 | contig 36151 bp, 22 predicted proteins | sample MGYA00575354_ERZ1645192 | MGnify/ENA primary metagenome ERZ1645192 (study PRJEB40844, sample SAMN11349763) | freshwater sediment metagenome | isolation source: river sediment | host: Sediment | place: India: Faizupur Khadar , New Delhi | collected 2017-02-21 ...
ACTCCGGCACATGACATCAATGATTACGAGATAGGGCTTAAGTACAATCTTCAAAGCATTGATGTTTTCAATGATAACGGCACAATCTCGGAAGCAGCGGGCATGTTCACAGGCAAGGACCGTTTCGAAGCCCGTGCCATGGCTGAGGAAGAGCTTCGCCGTACAGGAGCTCTCGTAAAAGTTGAAGACTACGTTAATAAAATTGGCAGGTCAGAGCGCACGCATGCTGTCATTGAGCCGAAACTCTCACTGCAGTGGTTTCTGAAGATGAAGGATGTTTCAAAACCAGCTCTTGATGCGGTAATGGATGAAACAGTAAGGCTCTTTCCTGACAAGTTCAGGAATGTCTACAGGCACTGGATGGAAAATGTCCGCGACTGGTGCATAAGCAGGCAGCTGTGGTGGGGCCAGAGGATTCCGGCATGGTATTACAACAACAGCGAATTTGTTGTGGCCGTGAATGAAGAGGAGGCTCTGGAAAAGGCCCGGAGGGCCACCGGAAGGGCTGATATGACAATGAATGACATCCGTCAGGATGATGACGTACTTGACACATGGTTCTCCTCATGGCTTTGGCCCATTACCTGTTTTGACGGTATTAATCACCCTGATAACGAAGACATTAAGTACTATTACCCATCCAATGTACTGGTGACCGCCCCTGACATCCTTTTCTTCTGGGTTGCCAGGATGATAATTGCCGGGTACGAGTATCGCGGACGCGAACCTTTTGGTGATGTTTACCTCACCGGTATGGTACGCGACAAGCAGAAACGGAAGATGTCGAAATCACTCGGCAACTCTCCCGATCCCATCGGGCTTATAGACAAGTATGGAGCTGACGGTGTGAGAGTAGGGATGCTCCTCTGTTCGCCGGCAGGAAATGATCTTCTGTATGATGACAGCCTTCCCGAGCAGGGGCGCAATTTTGCAAACAAGATTTGGAATGCCTTCAGGCTGGTGATGTCAATGAATCCTGATAACACCGTTGAGCAGCCGGAGGCATCGAAGGCGGCTGTCATATGGATGCGGAACACAATTGACAAAACGCTGGCTGAAATAGAAGACAGCTTTGTTCGCTACCGTATCTCCGATGCATTGATGCAGGCTTACAAACTGTTCTGGGATGATTTCTCGGGATGGTTTCTCGAGATCATCAAACCCACCTTCGGCAAGCCCATCGACGGTGTTACTCACCGTGAGGCACTGGCCATTTTCGGTGATCTGATGAAGATTCTTCATCCTTTCATGCCCTTTATAACAGAGGAGATATGGCAGAGGCTTGCAGTCAGGCCCGAAGGCAGCAGCCTCATGATTGAACGGATGCCGCTTCCGGCCCCGTACGAAGCCGGAATGCTGATGCGTTTTGACGTGGTGCGCGATATAGTCAGCGCCGTGCGGGCTGTCAGGAAAGATAATAATATCCCGATGCGGGAGCCCCTTGTTCTATGTGCTTCACCCGGAGCAACCGGGAATGAGTTTGACCAGGTCATAATCCGCATGTGCAACCTGTCTGAGATAAGGGTGGTGGAAGGCAAGGTAGAGGGTGCTGCCTCATTCAGGATAGGCACATCTGAATTCTTCGTCCCCTTGAGTGACGGTATTGACCATGAGGAGGAAATCCGCAAGCTGAAGGAAGAACTCGTTTACCAGGAAGGATTCCTGGCCTCCGTGCTGAAGAAGCTTTCAAATGAGAAGTTTGTTTCCAACGCTCCTCCCAAAGTGATTGATACAGAGCGTAAGAAAGAGTCGGATGCGCGTGCACGGATAGCAACAATCAGGGATAGCCTGGCGCACCTTCAGAAATAGATTGACGACACAACTGTCATCCTGCATATTTGAGCCAGCCGGGCTCATCTCCGGCACCGCCATGCAGATGAAAATTTACTTCAGGTGAATTATTGTCTGGAGATTGTGTAACTGCCGTTTTCCGTCTGGATTGACTTCCATCCGTCATTGAGCACGAGGTGCCATCCGTCACCGGAAATATGGTTCCTCTCGATCAGGAGGTCCTTTGCACTTACCCTTAGTGTCCGGAGGTCATTTGTAATTAGCGCGCCTCCCTTGTCAACTGCCAGCTTACCCCAGTTGTCCGACACGCGAAGCTTCTGGTAGAGGGTGCCCAGGGTATCGAGATAGTCTATATCCTCCGGCTCGAAGCTGAAGTTCGGACTTTCCATTGTAATTGTCACCACCGGCTTTTCGTTGTATGTTGCCACAATCCGGCGGGTGTACTCGTTTATCATTGCATCGCGTTCACTCTCCTCGGCCCTTATAGCCTGGATATCATAATTGAATGCAAGTGAGCCTGCAACGTCGCGGCAGACAGCCGGCAGTGTCACCCCGTAGGCGTCAAGCACAGCTTTGCCCAGGTCGAAGTCCTGGGTCCTGATCTGTCTGAAATCAAAATCCTTGTCGTTGAGGAGCGTGGCATAAAGGGCCCCGTTTACGAATCCGTAACCGAAGGCATAGGAATTATTCTGATAGATCCTGTCAAGGTATTCGAGTATCCTTGTTCTTATTTCGTCGGGCCCTGAGGTGCACAACTTGATATACGTAAATGTCGTCAGTCCCTCGAAGTTCTCGAACTTGTTCTCATCTGTAATTGCCGTGGGAAAGAGTTCGCGTCTCGCGCCACGGAAGACCAGGGCGTCACGGATTGCCTGATTGCGAGGTTCACCAGATGATTTGATTGCGTTGGTAAGGGCTTTCCATTCAAGTTTAAGGTAGAGCCGGGCATTCTTTTCGTTGAGGTGCCGGGTACTTATAGTTGAGGGTTTCAGGTCGTGTCTGTCCTGAAAGCTGTGAAAAAGACTGTGGACTGTCCGGGTGACAATGCGGTAACGGTCTTCATTCTCCGGCAGGGGGACCATCGCATATTTCACGCCGCCGAATTCTATTACATTGTTTGTTATTATTCTTTCCTTCGGGAGGATTCCGCTGTAGACTCCGTCTCTCTCCCTGAGCAGGCCTTCCTTATCGGGAACATTTGCGTAAAGGGTCCTGCTGCGGCCGTCAACATACATAACAGGTCCAAAAAGGTTTTCTCCCCACAGTTTTCCATTGTCGCTGTCACAGATCTCCCTGACGATGCTGAAGTATTCACCAGCCTTTGCTGCATTGAACCAGGAGGTGTTCTGCTCATGCTTGCATGAAACAATTATCAGCAGTGCAAATATGAATACAGCTTTCCTCATCTGTTTGAATACTTAAGGATCAAAAATAGTAAAAATAGATTAACCCTGACTGCCTGCGATTGCCTCTATGGATTCGTTAATGATATAGTTCCTGTATTTTGCATCTAAAAAATTTTACATTTGCCCATCAACCAAAAAGAGCAGACAATGAGCAATGACATACTTATGAGCCGCAATGAGCTCGTACAATTTTTAAGGAAACCTGCTGACCAGTTCACTTCAGATGATATTGTCCGGTTTATTGAGGCGAAGGGGATCCGGATGGTCAATTTCAGGTATGCGGCAGGTGACGGCAAACTCAAATCACTCAATTTTGTTCCTTACAGCCGTGAGCACCTGACACTTATAATGACAGCAGGTGAGCGCGTTGACGGATCCAGTCTGTTCTCATTTATAGAAGCTGGCTCAAGTGATCTGTATGTCATGCCCCGTTACCGTACTGCTTTCGTAAATCCCTTCTCTCAGACTCCCACACTTGAGATTCTTTGTTCATTTTACAACTCTGAGGGAAAGCCGCTGGAGAGTTCCCCCGAGTATATTCTCCGCAAAGCGATAAAGAGGTTTACCGCCTCTACCGGCTATACGATCAGGGCTCTTGGTGAGCTGGAATATTATGTCAGATCGGCAAGCGAAACCCTATATCCTCTCTTTGACCAGAAAGGTTATCATCAGTCGAAGCCGTTTGCCAAGTTTGAAGATCTGCGCGTGGAAGCGCTTGAGCTTTGTGCAAGGGCCGGTTGCCACATTAAATACGGTCACTCGGAGGTGGGCAGTTTCTCGAAGGATGGAGATGACTATGAACAGCATGAGATAGAGTTCCTGCATGTTCCGTTGGATGAGGCCGTTGAGCAACTGCTTATAGCAAAATGGATACTGAGGATGCTCGGGTACAAGTACGGGGTGGAGGTAAGTTTTGCACCGAAGATAACTGTCGGCAAAGCCGGTTCCGGGATGCACATTCACCTGATGCTGGAAAAAGATGGCAACAACATCATGGTTGAAAACGGGAAGCTTAGTGACACGGCAAGGAAAATGATCGCAGGGATTCTTGACCTGAGCAAGGGTCTGACTGCTTTCGGCAACACAATTCCGACATCTTACCTGAGGCTTGTTCCTCACCAGGAGGCTCCCACGAACATATGCTGGGGCGACCGCAACAGGTCGGTGCTTGTCAGGGTACCCCTCGGGTGGCTGGGTGCATCGCAGATGATACATGATGCAAATCCGGCTGAACCGTCGGGCAAGGCTGACAAGGTTTCAAGGCAGACTGTCGAGTTGCGTTCACCTGACGGCTCGGCCGACATATACCTTCTCATGGCAGGCATTGCAGTAGCCATACAGCATGGCCTCGAGATGCCGGGAGCGCTGGAGATGGCCGAGAGACTTTATGTCAATTACAACATTTTCAAGGAGAAAGAGAAAGCCGAGGCGAAGAAGCTTGAATCACTTCCTGCTTCATGCTGGGATTCTGCAGAAGCGCTGCTGAGCCTTCGCAAGCACTTTGAGAAGGATGGTATCTTCCCGGCAGGAGTAATTGATGCACTGGCTTCGAAGCTGAAATCATACAAGGATCAAAAGCTCAGCGAAGAGCTCTACGGAAACAACGAAGCCATTGCGAAGCTTGTGAAGGAGTACCTGCATTGCGGGTAAAAATGCTGCCGTCTTGCGGCGCTTCATTCATGCTCAGATTTTTCGGGTATCAGTGATAAATGTGGTTCATGCCTTCAGTCTGGCAGCCATTTCCCCTGTTGCAGGTGGCGGCCCGGATGCTGACATTAAGCTCAAAGCCCACAAGCAAAGCCACTGAGTTCAGATAAAGCCAGATCAGAATCACGATCAGTGTCCCGATTGATCCGTACAGCTTGTTGTACTGACCGAAATTGTTGACATATGCAGAAAACGCCAGTGAGGTAATGATGAAAAGACTGGTGGCGAGGATTGATCCGGGAGAGATATACCGGAAGTCCTTCCTGCGTGCAGGAACAAGATAATACAGAGTGGAAATTGCAAAGAACAGCATCACGATAATGAGTATCCATTTGAAGGTCATCACTATATAGAAAACCAGGTTCATTTCAAGCACCCCGATATCCACGAGCCTGTTTACCACGAGGCGGCTCAGGATGATAAGGCCACCTGCTGCTGAAAACATAATAAGTATAAAGATCAGAAGGAAGACAGCAATCTTCCTCTGCTGTATCCAAGACCGGCTCGCGAAGTCGTGCACCGAGACGTTGAAAGCGTGCATGAGTGCATGAATTCCGTTGGTCGAGAATATTATAGTTGCAAAGAACATCACAATCAGCAGGGTGCCGCTTCTGTTTGTGATGACGTCAATTATAGTTGTTTCGAGAAGGTTGTATGCTGCCACAGGCAGGAAGTTCTCAAACAGTTTTACCAGTTCAGACTGGAAGTTAGGTACAGGGATGAAGGGAATGAGGGTAAAGAGGAAGATTGTTGCGGGGAGCAGTGCCATCAGCATATTGAAGGCAATTGACGAGGCTCTTGTCACCAGCACTCCCCGGCCGAAGAGTCCCTTGACGATAAGTTTCGCCACCAGTTCCAGTGGAGCTCCGTCAAAACCCGGGAGCACGGCTTTCCTAATTCCGTTGGTTTTTGCAATCAGCGTTTCCCTGGCGCTCATATAAGTTTTTCAATAGGCTTTCAGGCTCATGTCAAGGCTTTTTATGTGGTGGGTCAGAGCCCCTATTGAAATGTAATCGACGCCGCACAGGGCGTAATCCCTGACGTTTTCAATCGTGATGCCTCCCGATGATTCCGTCTCAGTTCTCCCGGCGATTAGTGCAACGGCTTCCCTGGTGTCAGGGATATTGAAGTTATCAAGCATTATCCGGTCAACCCCTCCTGTTTCAAGAATCTCCTTAACCTCCCTGATATTCCGTGCTTCCACTTCGATTCTGAGATCAAGCCTGCCGGCTGACAGATACTCCCTGGTCCTCCGGATTGCTTCGGCAATTCCGCCGGCATAGTCTATATGGTTGTCCTTCAGCATGATCATGTCATAGAGACCCATACGGTGGTTTACTCCTCCTCCGGTACGCACTGCCTCCTTTTCCAGGGCGCGCATCCCTGGAGTGGTTTTGCGGGTGTCGGTTATTTTTGCGCGGGTGTCCCTGACTCTTTCGGTATAAAGGGCGGTTGCCGTAGCTATCCCGCTCATTCTCTGCATAATGTTTAGCACGAGTCTCTCGGCTCGCAGGATTGACTGAGCCCGGCCTGCCACGGTAAGTGCTATGTCTCCGTATCTGACCGCGTCACCGTCATGAAGCAGTAATTCTGTATGAAGTGACTCGTCTGTGACATTGAAAACCTCCTGGGCCACATGAAGTCCCGAAATGACTCCGCTTTCCTTGATTATTAGCCGGGCCCGGCCGGTAACAGAGTAAGGGATGGATGCCAGTGAAGTGTGATCACCGTCGCCGGTGTCTTCGGCGAGGGCATTAATAACAAATGACCGCAGCTGATTATCACTCATTGTCAGTCTCAATCCTAATCTGATGTATCAGGGGATTGCCGTCAACTTTCTTCAGCAGGAAGTATACCCTGAATTTGCCTTTATCTGTTTCCAGGTTTGCTATTGCATACTGGGCGTCACCCCTCGCGCCCTGGTGTTTGATTACAAATTCACGTGAACGGTAGCGGGTGAAGAAATCCTTCAGTATTGTTTCAGCCACACTCTTGCTGTAAAAATCCTCCTTCCCGGGAAGGACCAGCTCAACTGTTTTGTTCAGATATTCGGAGAGCCCTGAAGCACTTCCCGTCCGGAAAGCAATTGCAATGCCAGCTGGTATCCGGGGCTGATCCTGGGCAGCAAGCAGAAATGCAAAGGTGAGAAGCACACCTGCCGTTGCCATAATCTTCTTTCTCATTTCGTTTCCTTTATGCTTTACATCCAAGGACAAAGCAAATTTAACCAAATATATCAAAAACCGAACCACTTTTAATAATAGCGTGACTGTGCCTGCACGTGATGGGCTTAATTGCTATATTTGCCTTACTCAACTGAAACCGGGCAGAGTAATGAAGATGGTGCTCCTGTTAACGGGAAAAACTGATCAGTCATGGATAAAGGACGGGGTAGCGGAATATGAGAAGAGGATCTCAAAGTACGGCCGTCTCGAAACCGTAACATTGCCGGATGTCAGAAACCCGGGCAACCGCCCGGCCGAATGGATAAAGGCAAGGGAGGCAGAAAAGATGCTGGCACAGCTCCGGACTGACGATCATGTAGTGTTGCTTGATGAACGGGGAACGGGTTATTCTACACTGGAACTTGCTGACTGGATGCGCCGGACTGTGATGCTTCCTGTAAAAAGGATAGTTTTCGTGGTGGGAGGGCCTTACGGTTTCGATAACTCTGTAAAGGCCAGGGCAAACCATATGGTATCGCTCTCGAGGCTTACGTTCTCACACCAGGTGGTACGATTATTGTTCGCGGAACAACTATACAGGGTATTGTCGGTTATCGCCGGAGATCCCTATCATCATGAATAGCCTTATGGCTGAGAAACTGAAGAATATAAGGACAGTTGGAGTCCTCCTTGTTATAGCCGTAGCCCTGGCTGTAATTTCTGACTTGCTCTATTTCAGTGACCTGGAGTGGCGTTACCGGACTGGCCGTGTTGACAGGAAGCTCTCATCGCTTGAGCGCGAAGCCGGACAGATGCTGATTGCAGCTGAAAAAGAGATCATGGATGCGGGTGATCCAACAGTACTGTTCAGAAGTACCCTTGGTAAAAATGCTCTGAAGAAGGGGATCACAATGCTGATTTACAATGAGGGCAGAATAGCTTACTGGTCTGACAACAGTATTGCCTTTCCGGGAATCTATGAGGCTCATTTTGATAAGCATAAGCCGGTTTTCTACAGCAATGGCTGGTTCATACCGGTGCACCGGGCGAGCGATGATTATGAAATGATGGCTCTGATAAAGGTGTACAGGCAGTACCCGATTGCAAACAATATCCTTCGTACAGGATTTCCGGATACATTTCCGCTTCCGGATGAGGTTGGCATCACCTTCGACCCTTCTGCTTCCGGATTCAGGATATGGGGATCAGAGAAGGAATTCCATTTCGGCCTGCTCTTCCCGGAGAGGAAGCCTAACACCGTATTCTTAACCATTCCGGCTCTGCTATGGCTGGTTGTGTTTTTCCTGCTTATCAGGCTGGTGATCCTCATGGCCCTGCGCATTGACCGGAAAACCACGTCATTACATGGTAAGGCATTTACTTTTTCTGCACTGCTGGCTGTTTACGCGATTATCCTGCTGACCGGATTGCCCCGTTCGGTGACCGCAACCGAGCTGTTTTCACCATTTAACTGGTCAGCGGGACGGTTGATGCCGACAGTAGGACATGTCCTGCTTCTGGGAATACTGATCCTTTCAGGAATCAGGTTCTTATTCAGGAGCGGCAGTTTCAACACACCGTGGACCGGGAAAGGCCTTTCAAGGTACCTTTTTCCCGGATTTACACTTCTGTCAGGTTTTGTTGTCTTCCTGCTGGCTGAGATGTATTTCAGGGACCTTGTAGTGAATTCAGCAATCAGTTTTGAGGCATACAGGATTCTTGACATGACCTTCATGAGCCTTGCCGGCATAGTCTCAGTGATGCTGCTGCTTACCCTTCCCGTTATATTTATAATGAGGGCATTCAGGATGATGCATGGGTGGCCCCTTCGGGATATCATGCCGGTTGCCGGAGGCGCCCTGATTCTCCTGCCCCTGGCATGCCTGCCTGATGCAGGGTGTAACGGCTGGAGCCTCATGTGGGTGCTGATAATGGTCATCTCGATAATGATTTGGCAGAGGAAATCATCTTCCGAGGTTTCACTGGCAATTATGATCTCTGTTATTACGGCCTTGTTCTCCACGGCGCTGATAATCAGGCACTCCAAGCTTAAGGAGGAAAGAAACATGAAGGTTATGGCTGTCTCCCTGGCCAGTGACAATGATATGGTGGCAGAAGGGATGATCATTGACATGTGGCCGGCACTGAAGAGCGATACAATTCTTGCCGGGCTTGTCAAAAAGGAAAATATCACCCCGGGTGATGTAAATGCTGTCTACAGGTATCTTGAGGACGGTTATTTCTACGGTTACTGGGATAACTATGATATCAGTATCGTGATTTGCCGCAATGACTCACCCCTGAGGCTGGGCTCAACGGGTGCAAATGCGGAGAACTGCTTCGAGTGGTTTGACAACCGAATCAGGAATGAGGGTGACACCATCACACAGACAGGTTTCTGGTTCATGCGCAACCGCACAGGAAGGGCCTGGTACATGTCCAGGCTCATTTATGAGCTTTCGCCTGGGGTGACCAACGGACTCTTCATAGAACTGGTCAGTCACATCGAGACCTTCCTGGCCGGGTACCCTGAGTTGCTGCTTGACGGCGGACATCAGAGATTCCCGATGCTTAAGGACATTTCATATGCAAAGTACAACAAGGGTGAACTTGTTCTGAGATCAGGCGAATACCCTTATGATTCATCAATAGCAGAAAGTGACTCGGAGAGGGAGGAATTCAGGTTTGAAGATACAAGGGATCACAGGCATCTTTACTATATTCTGGGTGACATGACACTTGTTATATCCACTGAAAGGGTGAAATTTCTTGACAGGATCATCACTTTTGCCTATCTGTTCATAGTTATGCTCCTGTATGTTTTCACCCTGCTTGTAATTTTTACTCACCGGCCTGCCGAACTTCTTAAGACTGATACCTTCCGCCGGCGCCTGCAATTATCATTTGCAGCAGTGCTCACAGTGGTGTTTATCATAGTGATAACCGGAGCCCTCATGTTAAGTACCAAACAATTCCGCAGCAATCATACCAGGATAATAAGTGAAAAAGCGACATCCCTATCGATAGAACTGGAACACAAACTCGCTTCGGAGGAAACACTTGAAAGAGGGTGGCAAACGCCTGATTATCCATCGCTTAACCATCTCCTTGTAAAATTCTCAAATGTCTTTTTCACTGACATCAATCTGTATTCACCATCAGGCAGGCTTATTGCCACATCGAGACCTGAGGTTTTTTCGCGCAAGCTTGAAGGCAATATGATTGATCCGGTTGCATATGGCGCACTTATTTCGGGAGGCAGGGATGAGTATATCGGTGTTGAGAGCATAGGCAACATGAGTTTTCTTTCAGCATATCTTTCGTTCTACAATGAGGACAACAAGCTACTGGCCTATCTCAACATTCCATATTTTGCAATGCAGAATCTGCTGACAAAAGAGAGTTCGAACCTGATCGTGACTCTTGTCAACTTTGCACTTCTGTTCCTGCTGATAATGATGTGGGTGGCGGTTTTTCTGAGTGAACGGATTACCAGCCCGCTCATCATGTTGCAGCAGGCGATGGCTTCGGTAGCCTACGGCAGGAAGAATGAACATATAAGCTATAACAGCCGTGACGAGGTTGGCGCACTGGTGAGACAATATAACCGGATGACTGATGAATTGGAGGAAAGTGCCGGAAAACTTGCCCGCACAGAGCGTGAGATGGCCTGGCGTGAGATGGCAAGGCAGATAGCACATGAGATTAAAAATCCTCTGACCCCGATGAAGCTAAATGTGCAGCAACTGTTCAAGTCATGGAATGACAGGGTTCCGGATTTCGAGGAGAGAATAGAGAGTTTTACAGCCAACCAGATCGAGTATATCGATAATCTTTCAAATATTGCCACAGCCTTTTCATCCTTTGCCAAAATGCCTGTGGCGGAACCGGCCGAGGTTGATGTTCTGGCCCAGCTTAACACAACTCTGGCAATGTTCGGCCATGCCGATGAAACGAACATCAGGCTTGAAAGCGGAAAAATCAGCAAGGCAGTTGTGATGGCCGACCGCGAACATCTGAACAGCGTTTTCTCCAACCTGCTGAAGAACGCAATCCAGTCAATCCCGCCGGGGAGGAAAGGAGAAATAAGAATAGTGCTTTCTGCTGATGATAACAATGTAAGAGTCAGATTTATTGACAACGGCACGGGTATATCGGAGGAACTGATTCCCAAAATGTTCACTCCCAATTTCACAACCAAATCATCAGGGATGGGACTCGGTTTATCCATAGTAAAAAGGCATGTTGAGGGAGCAGGCGGAAAGATATGGTTCACAACGGAACAGGACAAGGGTACTGTTTTTACGGTTGAGTTTCCGCTGCTCTACGTTGTTTAGCCTCAATAAACTCAGGATTCCTAAAATAATCTGCGCGATTCTCAGTTTTAATAGCGTAGATTAGAAAACCAGTTCCGTAAGATGCCCCTTATAATACGTAACATAGCCAGGAGTTATCTTCTGATAATTGTGCTGATGATAACCTTCGGCTCTTTACTGGTTTCAGGGCAGACACCCCTTCTTACAGGTCAGGTTAACAGCTATTCCAGGGTCACTGCCGTCGGTGCCGGTTACGTAATTGTGGATGATGCGGCAGGCTTCGCTGTGAATGATACCGTAATGATAATGCAGATGAGCGGGGTTGGGATCAACGCCGGCACTGCACTCGAGGGTAATTATCAGAATACGATAGGTACTCCCGGCAGGTATGAAATACTTGTAGTATCTGCAGTCAATACCGGTACAGACAGGATTGATTTCACCCGGGTGCTTATAAACGCCTATGACCCGGTTGCAAGGGTACAGCTTGTAAAGGTACGGTCTTACCGTGATGCAGTGGTAAACTCCCAGTTATCATGTCAGGCATGGGATTCGACTTCAGTAACCGGAGGGGTTCTGGTTTTTATGGTAAAGGGAGTTCTGACACTCAACGCTGATATTAATGTCTCCGGTGCCGGTTTCAGGGGAGGGATCATATCCCAGGGGAACGGCCTGTGTCAGACATCTGATGACAGCATCAGATGGGAATCATATAGTATATGGGCACACGCTGCCGGATATAAGGGAGAAGGCATTGGCATCAGTACTGCCGCCGGTCTTTCGCTTAACCCGGGTTATATGAAGGGCAAGGGTGCAAACATGACCGGTGGTGGCGGAGGCAACGGACGGTATTCAGGCGGCGGCGGCGGAGCCAATTATGGTGCAGGAAGCCTGGGTGATCAGGAGATGGCACCCGATCTGTGCGGTGGACTTTATCCCGGCGGTCGCGGAGGATTCCCTGTATCATCTTATTCGACACTTAACAACGGTGTATATATGGGCGGGGGTGGAGGCGCCTCCGTATACCTGACTACGCCTACGACTTCTGCCGGCGCAAACGGAGGGGGTATTGTGATCATCCATGCTGACACAATTGTTGGTAATGGCAGGATCATAACAGCAAACGGTGCCGCAGCAAACAATAATGTTGCCGCAAATGCCGGTGCCGGTGGCGGCGGCGGCGGCGGCTCGGTGATAATAAGCACAAGACATTTCCTTTCGGTCCCCGTACTCTCTGCTGACGGCGGCAAGGGAGGCAACAATATAAACCAGAATGGCGCCGGTGGCGGTGGTGGCGGCGGTCTGATATGGACTACCGGCGCCTTTCCCGGAACGGCAACCGTTGCCGGAGGGCAGGGTGGCATACACAGCGGCGGTGATCCGAACCGGGACGGTTTTCCGGGACTGGTCCGGAGCAATCTCAACCTTCCGCTAAACGGGTTCCTTTTTAATGAAATATACATAGCCTATAACCAGCACCAGCTTGATTCAATCTGCGAGGGGATGGTTCCCCCGAAACTCACAGGCACGCGACCTGCGGGAGGAAGCGGTACATACACATATCAGTGGCAGAGAAGCTATGATAACAACACCTGGTCAGACGTTTCAGGTAATTCAATCGAATACACACCAACATCTTCTGAATCAGCCACGCTATGGTTCAGAAGGGTGGTCAGTGACGGCGCCGGCGTCATCGACCGGAGCCTACCGGTACAGATAGTGGTTCACCCGCGCATAACCGGAAACATAATTGGCAATGATACAACGCTCTGCTACAACATGGATCCGGAAGAACTCTACCCGCTTAACTCAGGTCCGGCAGGTGGCAACGGACTCTATTTCTACCAGTGGGAGCAGAGCGCTGACAATGTAATATGGGGCAATGCTGCCGGCGCCGGAACCGCAGCAAGATACAATCCTCAGGCGCTTACCTCCACCATGCACTATCACAGGAGAGTAAGCTCGGGAGCCTGCACCGATGTCAGTTCACCGGTTATTGTGACAATACTGCCTTCAATTACAAGCAACACCGTAACGGCTGACCAGACAATCTGCGAGGGGACTCTCTTCAGTAACCTGTCAGGCAGCACCCCTGCCGGCGGAGCGGCACCGGCATTCACCTACCAGTGGATGAGCAGCACTGACAATACCAACTGGGCCCCGGCACCCGGGGCAGCCAACGGGGCAGGTTACGACGTTACAAACGATTTACCGGGATCAACATGGTACAGGAGGATGGTCTACAGCGGCCCCCTCAGCACATGCCAGTCGGCCAGCAACAGTGTCACCCTGGTTTGTCACCCCGCAATTACGAACAATACAATCTCTGCAGATCAGACAATATGTGAAGGCACGGCACCTGCAACAATTGACGGTACCGTTCCTGCGAACGGTGCAGGAGCCGGCACCTACGGCTATCAGTGGATGAGCAGCCCCACAGGGGTGTCATTCAGTAATATCAGCGGTGCCTCTTCTGAAAACCTTCCCGGTACCATACTCACCTCAGGAATCTGGTACAGGCGTGTGGTGACATCATCAGCCTGCACAAGCACCAGCAATGATGTTCATGTAACTGTTGACCCCCGGATAACCGGATTTGCAATAAGCCTTCCGGCGCTGGGGCATGATACAATATGTACCGGAACGACGCCGGGCCTCCTCTCGGGGACTCCCGTGGGCGGGCTGGGAACATTTACTTACGCATGGGCTTCATCAACAGATAACAGCAACTTTGCACCTCTGACTGAAACAGGTCAGTCATACCAGCCGGGCAACCTTACTGCAACAACATGGTTCCGCAGAACAGTAACTTCAGGCGCCTGTACTGAGAGTTCGGTCTTTCCCATAACCGTTCTGCCACTGATAACAGGCAACGCCATAACTGCCGATCAGACGGTTTGCAATACTCATACTCCGGCTGCATTGACAGGCGGAACACTTTCCGGAGGTGATGGAAAATACAGGTATCTGTGGGAGGGAAAAGAGACACAGTCTCCGGACTGGACCGCTGCTCCCGGCACAAACAATACCTCAACCTATCAGCCTCCGATGCTTGACGAAACAACCCAGTTCAGGAGGAGTGTCTTCTCAGGTGAAAACAACTGCTGTGTGTCAGTTTCAGCTCCCGTTACCCTGAATGTCGATATAATGCCTGAGAATATAAGTGCAGGAACCGACCGTACATTATTGCCATACCAGTTCGCTGCTGTTCTCGAGGGCAGTTTTGACGGTGAGGGAACTTCATTATGGAGCTATGATCTCAGCAGCGGTAACGCTGAGCCGGTCTTTACAACTCCACTTGAAAAAAACACAGAAGTAAGGAAGCTTGAGTTCGGAGACAACACTTTCATCTTTGCAGTCACCAACGGCGCATGCATAGCGCCTGAGGTCAAGGTAACCCTGAAAGTGCCGGATCTGACGATACCGCAGGGAGTAACCCCCAACAACGATGGCATAAATGACTACTTCAACGTGGAGGGTCTGGAGTTCACCCGAAATGAGCTTGTCATTATAAATACTGCAGGAGCTGTTGTTTACAGGGCTTCTGATTACCACAGCAACGATCCGCTCGGTGCCTGGACAGGGCTTGACCTGAACGGAAAGGAAGTTCCGGAAGGAACCTATTATTACCTTCTGACTATCAAGGGAGCACAGGATCTGGAAGTTCCGGAGTATTCAGCGAACATAAGCGGATTTTTAATACTCAGGAGATAAGATGATACGAGTTATATACATATCAGTTCTCCTTGCACTGGTGCTTACTGTGTCAGTAAATGCGCAGCAGGTGCCTGTCACCAGCCAGTATCTTACTAACGGCCTGGTGATCAATCCCGCCTATGCAGGTACCCGCGAGGCCCTGAGCGCCAACCTCTCTTACCGAAAGCAGTGGGCGAAGATAAACGGTGCACCCCAGTTCCAGACACTCTCACTGCACAGCCCTGTAAACAAGAAGGAAAAAGTATCACTCGGACTGATGGCTGACTACCTCACTTACGGCGTGACGAAGGATATCGGCGTTTACGCGTTCTATGCATACAGCGTAAGGGTTGGCCAGGGCAGGCTTTCAATGGGACTCAAGGGCGGATTTGACCTCAGCAACACCAATTACAACCGTCTGCAGTTCCCTGACGGAAATCCTGCTGATCCCCTGCTTACCGGAGACATGAAGTACACCCTGCCCAATATGGGAGTTGGATTCTATTACTACACTGACAAATTCTTCGCCGGATTGTCAGTACCCTCACTTCTGACATATAAAAGGGACGAGACCGATCAGTTCCGGGTGAGTCCTGATTATTCACTGTTCAGGACATACCTGACCGCGGGAACCCTTATCCGGTTTGCAGATGCCTTTAAGGTCAAGCCTTCGGTCCTTGTCAGGTATTCAATGCACGAACCTCTTGAGGTTGACCTCAATGCCAACATGATCTTTGCTGATATGCTCTGGGTGGGAGGTTCTTACAGGATAGCAGAGAAGGCAGCAGTGGCTTTGCTTGACCTTCAGGTCACCCCTCAGCTTAAGATTGGTTATTCCTTTGATTACCAGCTTGGTCACCTGAACAAGTATACATCCGGCACGCATGAGGTTTCTCTGAGGTATGAGTTTGCCTATTCCGTGAGTGCAACATCGCCAAGGTATTTCTGAAGATATGAGGAAAATTCTGAAACATACCGCAATAACGGGGCTCATCCTCTTCGTCAGCATCGCTGTCCTGAACGGCCAGGCGAAGGGGACCTTTGAGGTAACGCAGATCTCAAATATCAGCTCCTCATCTGATGAAATGGCACCGGTGATAATGAATGACGGGATACTCTTCTGTTCAAACAGGAAGACCAATCCATTCTTCACGAAAAAGAATCTTGAGGGCATCAGGCTTTATGAACTTTATTTTGCCCCTTTCAACAATGAAGGAGAGCCTGTCTCTCCTGTCCGGTTTGCACCAAACCTGGTAAGGGATGCAAATATCGGTCCGGCATCTGTTACAGCTGACGGCAGCATGCTCTGGTTCACCCGTAACAACAGTGAAGGCCGCAGATTAGGGAAGAAACAACCCAACAGGTTAGGCATCTTTACTGCCAGGCGCTCCGGTTCTCAATGGACTGATATTACTCCCTTTGAATACAATGATCCCGAATACAATTTTTCCTACCCCTTCGTTTCGGCAGACGGCCGTTACCTTTTCTTCTGTTCTGATATGCCCGGAGGTGTGGGCAAGTATGATATTTACATGTGCGAAAATGTTGACGGTCACTGGACCAGACCGGAAAACCTGGGTCCTGAGGTAAACAGCAGTTCCGCCGAGATACATCCTTTCCGGCACAGTTCCGGAAGACTCTACTTTGCCTCTGACAGGCCAGGCGGGATGGGCGGTCTTGATATCTGGTCGTCTAGCCTGGTGTTTGGTTCATGGACAAAGCCGGTTGTAATGGATGAACCGGTGAATTCAACGGCTGACGACTTTGCGTTTTACGCCGGACAGGGCGGTATGCAGGGCTATTTTGCCTCAAACCGCCGCAATTTCAATGATGATATTTACAGTTTCGCATCAACAATCATCAGATGGTCAGCCTGCGATTCGCTTCAGAAGAACAGCTATTGTTATGAGTTCATAGAGGAGAACGCCCTAAAACAGGATACCCTCAAGACAGGTTTCAGGTGGGAGTGGAATTTCGGCGATGGCACCAGGGCCACAGGTATAGTTGCCGAACACTGTTTCAGCGGTCCGGGAATTTATGATATCAGTCTTGATATAGTTAACCTGATAACCGGAGGCATTGAGAAACGGCAGGCATCCTACGAGCTTGAAATTACTGATATCGAGCAGCCGGTTATAACCAGCCCGGATACTATTGCTGCCGGGGAAACGTTGTTCCTTAATGCTGGAGCCACCTACCTGCCAGGGATGAAGGTAGACCGCTACTACTGGAATTTCGGAGATGAGACTGTTGCGACCGGACTGGAAGTATCGAAGGTATTTGCCCTTCCGGGAAGATATAATATTCAGCTGATAGTCAGTTCAGCACCTGACGCCGGGGGAGTTGTGCGTGAGGTCTGCGTCTGCAAAGACATTGAGGTATCAGCGAAGGTAAAATGATTATTGAAGGAGGAAGATGAGAGTAACCCGCTTAATACTACCGCTTTTTGCATTTGTTCTCACAGCAGCCCCGACGGGGTTGAGAGCCCAGGAAGTACCGGGCCCGGACGAGAACATCCCGTACCTGATAACCTTTGGCAGGGAGGGAGGTATCACATCATGGGGAGATGATGACTTCTCACAGACGTTTTTCTTTGCCCTGCCGAAGGATTACAAGGATCCGTTTTACATCAGGGTGTATGACCCTGATATCGGGGGCAAGACTGACGAGCTCAACAACTTCTGGAACACCCGTATGGTGTACTCAATCTATGGCGGGAAGGGCTGCTACACCCATCTGGAAGCAAACGGAATAGATCCGAGAGGCAATTACAAAAGCGGTACGTTGATGGCAACCCGCACTTTCGGGATGGACAACAAGCTTGACGAACGATGGTTTACTTTCGGACCTTTTAACCCTGCTGACGGAGAATATTACCCGAAGTTCCTGAGCAATATCTTCAAGATCATCTGTGACGGTGTCTCAGGCGATGACGGCAACCTTTACAGGTATGCCATTTCGAGGAGGCCTGATGCAAACGTGCCCGTTGACGGCGCAAACGCATTCACTTATGAATATACATTCAGAATGTGGAACAACAATGACACCTCATTCGTTTCCCATATCTACCCTTATGTTGACAGCGGTTGCGTCTGGGTTCAGACAAGGAACTTCGACTGGGACAATGACGGAGATTTCATTGTTGTATCCGTCGTTAGGAAGGGGGAGGTTCTTCCGCTCTCCGGTGAAGATGTATGGGAAACATCGCGTATACAGGTTTATGATGAGGAAATAGGCAAGTCACTTGACTTCCGTTTTTATAAGAGAAAGGGAGAATTGGTCAAAAACAACAACGTAGTAGTATCGGTTCAGAACCAGTTCGGTGAGAATCTTCCCTTCTTCAGCGCCCCGATCGGCGGAGTCCCGGTATACAAGCCGCGGATAAAGGTAGTACCCAAGAAATAATCATGCCCAGAAGCCTCAGACTTTCAATTGCAGCGTGCTGTACCTTAATTGTACTCATTCTGCTTCCTCTGGCCTCATCAGCCCAGACATACAGTTTTCGTACATACGATGAATATTCCGGCCTGCCGGGAAGCTATCTCAGTGTCATTGAACAGGACGTTAACGGGCTTTTGTGGGTTGGGGTTGATACCGGTTTGTACCGCTATGACGGTTTCTCATTTCACCACATGGCATTCCCTGATACTCTGCCGAGAGGAAGTGTGAGCGCCCTTTTCAGTGATACCACCGGTACAATGTGGGTGGGAATGAGCGATGGTTCACTCTTCACCTGGAACCCGGGAAGAGTAATGGAGAGGATAACCCTGGAAGAGACTGACCGCATCAGCCGGATCACTGAAAGTCCTGACGGAAAGGTTTGGATAGTTACTCAGACCCGGGGAATTTACATTGCTGATCCAGGTGACAGAGATAAAATCTCGAAGATCTCAATGCCGGAGGAAATGACCCTGTTTGATATTGCATTTACCGGTAGTGACACATTCCTGGCTGCAACCCAGGATAACCTTCATCTGTGCTCGGCAGATGGAGAAAAAGCAGTCAGCAGGCAGACTTTTCCGGAACTTGAATACACCTGGATCCAGACCGTACTGAAGATGGATGGTGATACATGGTTTGCAGGCACGGGAGATAAGGGGCTGTGGATGATAAGGCGAAACGGTGATGCAATGACTGCCACGGCTGTGGATGACACAACTTTCATGAACATGAACATCCCCGCTCTTGCCCCGGGAGCCGGAAGGACCCTCACTGTGGCCACAATGGATGCAGGGGCTTTCAGGATCACCTTCAGCAATGATTTCTCGGAGATGCAGGTCACCGGGAGATATGACATCACTTCAGGTCTTCCGGACAATAATGTAAGAACACTCTTCACCGACCGTGAGGGTAACCTGTGGATCGGCCTGTTCAGCAAAGGCCTTGCCGCGGTCACAACAAACGCCTTTGCCTTCTACAAGCCTGAAGGAAACAAGGAAATCATATTTGTCGGCACTGCGGGTGCAAAGACAATAGCTGGCACGCGCAGCGGCCTGTATGAATTCAACCCGAAGACAGGAAGCTTTACAGGATTCCTCCCGCTTACCTCAAAGACAGGCGGATCAGGTATTTCCACATGGGCTACAGATGATCTCGGGAATATCTGGATAGGAACTGTAGGCAGCGGTACCTGGCTGATGAAGCCAGACGGGAGTCTGCGGCAGTTCCATATCTCGGGAAACACGGGCCGGAACCATATCAACTCTGTGGCGGTTGAGGATCAGAATGTCTGGCTTGGTACCAGTGACGGCGTCCTGCTTCTTGACAGGGAAACAGGAAGGCTGAAGGCCTCATATACAACTCTTGAGTTGCTGCCTCATAACTATATATCACAGGTGGTTGTCAACAGGGAGGACGAAGTGCTTGTGGCCACCAAAACCGACCGGCTATGCTATATTCATGTTACTGGCGGAGTTCGCTCCGAAGGATTCGTGATGGAGGGAAACAGGGTAAATGAAATACGCAGCATCTCACTCGGTCCTGAACGGATGATCAGCGCAGGAACCAACGGCAACGGACTGTTTCTCTTTGCTGCTGACACGCTTCTAAACTATACCGAAGATGACGGTCTGCTGACCAACTTCTGCTACAGCACTATGATTACCTCTGACGGAAGGATATGGACCGGCCATCAGAAGGGCTTTTCAATCACCAATCCGGCTACTGGCTCGGTAAGGGCTTACAGCACGGAATTCGGAGTGAGGGGCGATTGTCTGCCAAATGCGATTGCACAGCTCCCTGACGGAACCGTTTGTATTGGCACAACAGAAGGGATTGTGGTGTATAATCCGTCACTTGAGCCTGCTTCGGAAGTTGCACCTCAGGCAGGAATAATTTCTGTGGTTATAAACAATGTTGTTTATCCGTACAGGGAGAGTTACAATCTGCCCTACAGGAAGTCATACAATATAAAGGTTAATTATGCCGGAATACTTCTCCGTGATCCGCTAAATGTAGTTTACCGAACCAGGCTGGAAAACGCCGGAGACCAGTGGAGCGAAATAACCGCAGACAGATCAGTTACCTACAGCAGCCTTCGCGACGGTCACTACCGGTTCAGTGTGGAAGCCCTGACAATGGACGACCCGGCCAGTGCAACCTCTGCATCATTCAGTCTCATAATACAGAAGCCTGTTACTGAAAGGTGGTGGTTCCTTCTCTCAATGCTTGCCCTTATTGCTGCCGGGGTGTTTGTCTTTGTGCGGCTGAGGGAGCGGGCACACAGGAAACAGCGCGAGTATCTGGAGAATGAACTGCAGAAACGCACAGCAGAAGTCATCGAGCAGAAAGAGGAGCTCGCACAGAAAAACCTTGACATAACCGAGAGTATAAAGTATGCCAAGCGTATCCAGAGCAGCGTGCTTCCTGATACCGCACGCCTCAACTCAGTTTTCAGGGATGCATTCGTTTTCTTCCAGCCCAGGGATATTGTAAGCGGTGATTTTTACTGGTTTGACTGGGTAGACAAGGATCGGTTCATTGTAGTCTGCTCTGACTCTACCGGTCACGGGGTGCCGGGAGCCTTTATGTCAATGATCGGTACGGCATTGCTTCAGGATATCATAACTGTAAAAAAGATTACAAGACCCTCACAGATTTTGCACGAACTTGACAGGCAGATATTCTCCACCCTGAACCAGAACCAGGAGATGGAAGCATCCAATGACGGCATGGACATTGTGGTGTGCGAGTTTAATCTGACCACAAAACAACTGGTCTTCTCATCGGCGATGAGACCGGTAATACTCGTAATAGACGGAGTACAACACTATGTGAGAGGAAACAGGTCGTCAGTAGGAGGTGAATCAGTAACCGAAAAATTCTATGATGACCAGGAGTACCATCTGAGGGAGGGTGATCTGGTTTTCCTGTTTACTGATGGTTACTGTGACCAGTTCGGGGGAACAGGAGGAAAGAAGATGAAGATAAGTCGCCTCAAGACATTGATAGATGACATCACCCCTCTGAACTCTGCTGATCAGCACAGGGAGATTAAGGATTTCTTCTTTGAATGGATGGGGAAGAGTGAACAGGTAGACGATGTCCTCTTCATGGGCATGAGAGTCTGATCACTCAGGAAGGCAGGTTCCGTTTTCACCAAGTACAACAATGCAGGAAGTTGCAGTGTTGCTCTCATTACCACCCCTGTCCTTGATCCAGAAATCGTAATAAAGGGTATCCTCCGGATCGTAAATGAGGTAGATAAGTGTAACGTCTATCGTGCCCTTGAGTATCTTGTTCTGACCTTCAGCATCAATATACGGTATACGGTATTCGGATGGGTAAAGCGGATCTGACGGTCCGGCAAGTTCAAAGACACCGTCAGTCTTGCGATAAAGTCTTAAAAACAGGTTACTGGAGGGGTCAACTCCCGGAGTCACAGGCGGGTCAAGCCCGAGGTCACCGTCACCGTCTTCAAAGTAAAATGTGAGTTTGCCTGCCTTGGAAGGGTTGCCAAGCAAATCTATCGTATCATACAGCGAGAAAGACCGGAACTCGATTACCGGTTCCGGCGGCAGCGTCTCAATGGGTCCGCATGAAGCTGTAATAAGGCTACCCAGAATAACCGTTATGATAAGTGTATTCTTCATGTGCAGGTAATACATCCTCGCATCAAAAATCACACCAAATTTATTTATTTTTTTCTGAAAAAGATCCTTACAGGTGCCCCAGTGAGGGTAAAATTCTCCCTGAGCCTGTTCTCGACAAACCTTTTATAAGGTTCCCTGATGTACTGCGGAAGGTTGCAGAAAAATGCGAATGCCGGATAGTCTGACGGGAGCTGGGTCACATACTTTATACGGATATGTTTTCCCTTTGTCGACGGCGGCGGAGTTTCATTGATGATTCCAAGCATCACCTCGTTCAGTTTTGAAGTTGGAATCTTTCTGCGCCTGTTTTCATACACGCTCATTATCAGCTCAAGCACCTTATGTATCCTCTGTTTTGTGATTGCCGAAATGAAAAGTATCGGGTAATCTGTAAATGGAGCAGTTTTTCTTCTGATCTCGTCCTCGAATTGTTTCGCCGTGGTCTGGTCCTTCCCGATCAGGTCCCACTTGTTCACCAGGATGATGACTCCCTTATTGTTTTTCTGGATAATGCTCAGGATGCTCATATCCTGTGCCTCAAGGCCGCGTGTGGCATCTATCAGCAGCAGGCAGAGGTCGCTCTCCTCGATGGCCCTGACCGATCTCAGAATTGAATAGAACTCGATATCCTCCTCAACCTTTGCTTTCTTTCGCAGACCTGCCGTGTCAATAAGCAGGAAGCGATGGTTAAACTTATTGTAAAGGCTGTGTATTGAGTCACGTGTTGTGCCCGCAACAGGGGTTACAATGTTTCTCTCCTCACCCAGCAATGTGTTTGCAAGTGATGACTTGCCGACATTCGGGCGGCCAACCACAGCTACCTTCGGAATATCCTCACCGGCCTCTTCGGGTGTATCAGGAAGGTGTTTAACCAGCTCGTCTAACAACTCTCCGGTTCCGCTTCCGTTGACCGAGCTTACCGGGAAGTAGTCTCCGAGACCCAGGCCGTAGAACTCTGCGGCATCGAGAAGGCGCTTGTTGTTATCCACCTTGTTGACCACGGTGATTACCTTCTTCTGAACCTTTCTCAGCATTTCTGCCACTGACTTGTCAAGCTCATGGATGCCTGTCTCCACGTCAACCATGAAGAGTATAACGTCGGCCTCTGTTATTGCAAGCTTTACCTGCCTGTTGATCTCACTTTCGAAGACGTCATCAGAATTCTCCACGAAGCCTCCCGTGTCAACCACCGAGAATTCCACTCCGTTCCATATGGCTCTTCCGTAGTGCCTGTCGCGGGTGACGCCGCTCTCCTCGTTCACTATGGCCTTCCGGCTCTCCGTAAGCCGGTTGAACAGAGTTGATTTGCCTACGTTCGGTCTTCCGACAATTGCTGCTATCTTGCTCATAAACAATAAAATCTACAGGTATCCGAATTTTTTCAGCATGCGGGGATTGTCTCGCCATTCATGAGCCACCCTTACATAAAGCTCGAGGAAGACTTTTTTTCCGAGGAACTCTTCCATTTCCTTTCTGGCGGCCGTGCCAACGCGTTTGAGCATCGAGCCTTTATGACCTATGATTATTCCTTTCTGGCTGTCACGGGCGACATGGATTACTGCGGCTATACGGTTAATCTCAGGCTCCTCGCGGTAACTCTCTATCTCCACTTCCACTGAATATGGAATCTCCTTCTGGTAGGTTTCAAAAATCTTTCCCCTGATTATTTCGGTTACAAAGAAACGATCATACCGGTCAGTGAGCTGATCTTCCGGGAAGTAAGGCGGTCCTGCAGGGAGTCTGCTGATAATCTCCTTCAGCAGCAGGTCAGTGTTGAACCGGTTGACTGCAGATACTGGAAACACAGGCACACCTGGAGCTGCAGAGGTCCACCTCTCCACGAGTTTTTCCAGGTCTGGCTGGTTAGTCAGGTCGACCTTGTTTATGACTATTATTTTTTGCACGGGTGAGGCGAGGATGCGGTTTAATTGCTCACTGTGCTTTGATGCAGTCTCAACCACATCTGTTACATAGAGTATCAGGTCTGCGTCATCGAGGGCTGATTCAACAGATTTCATCATGGCTGACTGCAGCTTGTATTTCGGGTTGAGAATGCCCGGAGTATCAGAGTAAACAATCTGGTACCCGTCACCGTTCAGGATGCCCATTATCCTGTGGCGGGTGGTCTGGGCCTTAGGGGTGGTAACTGAAAGCTTCTGACCGACGAGTACGTTCATCAGGGTAGATTTCCCGACGTTTGGGTTCCCAAGGATATTTACAAAACCTGACCTGTGTTCCATGGTGTACAGTTACTTGCGGATGCCGCGCTTGAGCATGCTAACTTCCTTTGGTGTAAGGTGTCTCCAGTGACCGCGCTGCAGATTCTTTTTTGTCAGTCCCGCAAAGCTTACCCTGTCAAGTTTTCTTACTTTGTAGCCAAGTTTTTCAAATATGCGCCGTACCACCCTGTTCTGTCCTGAATGGATTTCGATGCCCACCTGGGTGCGGTCTTCGGTGTCAGCGTAAGAGACGGCATCTGCTCCGACTTTTCCCTCCTCGAGCTCCACTCCGCTGACAATTGTCTCCATGTCATTCCTTGTGACCTCCCTGTCGAGGAAGACATGATATACCTTTCCTGCGCCGTATGAAGGGTGTGTCAGTTTTCCGGCCAGGTCGCCGTCATTTGTAAGCAGCAGAACGCCTGTCGTTGCCTTGTCAAGCCGGCCAACCGGGTAGATCCGTTCTGCAGTGGCTTCCTTAACCAGGTCGAGGACAGTGCTTTCGGCATGAGGGTCCCTGACAGTGGTTACATAGCCCTTCGGCTTGTTGAGCAGTATATATACCTTCTTGCCGGGAGTCAGCAGCCGGCCCCTGTACTCCACCTTATCAGAAGGCAGCACCTTTATTCCCATATCGGTCACTTTCTTCCCGTTGACCGAGATATATCCCTGTTTTATCAGTTCATCAGCTTCGCGCCTTGAGCATACTCCGCTGTTTGCTATGTATTTATTGAGCCTGACAGGTTCGGCCCCGGGCTTCGGGGTGCCTTTGCCTTTTTTAAACTCCTTCCGTGGCCCGGCCGTCTTTTTTTCCATCCTCTGACTTTTTCAGGGTGCAAATTTACAACTATTTACCGGTTTTATCCCCGTTCTTTTTGCACCTTTGCATTTTACCTAAACCTACGATCTATGGCTCTTATAAAATCAATCTCAGGTATCAGGGGAACAATTGGCGGGAAGCCCGGTGAATCACTCACGCCTGTCGATATTGTGAAATTTGCATCTGCCTACGGCACCTGGCTGAGAAGGAGGGGCCGGGGCCCGCTGCGCGTTGTAACCGGCCGTGATGCACGTGTCTCCGGACCTGTTGTCGCTGCACTTGTCAACTCCTCTCTCAGGAGCGTCGGGATAGATGTAATTGATACCGGCCTGGCCACCACCCCTACGGTTGAAGTAGCCGTGACGGGACTTGGCGCAGGGGGAGGTATCATACTGACAGCTAGCCATAACCCTGCACAGTGGAACGCGCTCAAGCTGCTCAATGAAGACGGAGAGTTCCTCAGTGATGCTGACGGCAGGGAGGTTCTGGCCCTGGCCGAAGCGGAGGACTTTGACTATGTGACCTATGACATGCTGGGTACGGAAACGCGTGATGACAGCTGGATGGAAAAGCACATCAGAATGGTAACCAGAATGAAGCTCACTGACTGTGATGCCATCCGGAAGGCCGGGTTTACAGTTGCGGTTGATGCCGTCAGCTCGGTGGGCGGCATTGCCATCCCTGCACTACTGAGGGCACTGGGAGTCAGCAAGGTGATTGAGCTTTACTGTAAGCCAGACGGTCTCTTCCCGCATAATCCTGAACCGTTACCGGAGCATCTTTCTGATATCTCCCGAACTGTCAGGGAAAACGGGGCCCATCTCGGTTTCGTGGTTGACCCTGACGTTGACAGGCTGGCAATCATATGCGAGGACGGATCAATGTTCGGCGAGGAGTACACCCTTGTATCAGTTTCAGACTATGTACTGAGCCATGTCAAGGGGCCCACGGTCTCCAACATGTCATCAACCAGGGCGTTGAGGGATATCACGGAAAGCCATGGCTGCAGCTACACCTCGGCTCCGGTGGGAGAGGTAAATGTTGTTGCGGAGATGAAGCGTACAGGGGCCGTCATTGGCGGTGAGGGTAACGGGGGAGTGATATACCCGGAACTTCATTACGGCCGTGATGCCCTTGCCGGAATTGCCCTCTTCCTTACTCACCTGGCTAAGCAAGGGGTAAAATGCAGTGAACTCCGGAAAAGGTATCCGGATTATTTCATCGCCAAAAAGAAAATTGATCTCCCGGGTCTTGTTGACATGGAGAAGCTTCGCGCAGACCTGGTCAGGGCATTTCCTGACGCTCACTGTGACACACGTGACGGGATAAAACTCGATCTGCCGTCGGGCTGGGTCCAGATCCGGAAATCGAACACTGAACCGATTATGAGGATATATGCCGAGGAGAGAGGCATGGTACAGGCTGAAAAGCTTGCCGCCGATGTGACAGCCATTGTTAAAAATTTATAAATATGGTTCCCCGGAGCCACATTCAGATTTAATTTGAATGATTTTTGTGTTCTGACAGGGGGCAGAAGTTAATGAAAGTTAATGTTTCCTTAAAAAGTACTTGGTTAGCCTAAATTTGTAATAATTTCACGCCTTTAATAAAATAATCAGATAATTCGGCAGATGAAAAGGACTATTATCATTACCTCAATCGTAGTATTGCTGGCAGTAATCGCCATGATCGTCATCAGCAAGCTCACAGGCAAGGAAGATCTGAGCACACTGTTTGCTGAAGTGCGCCAGGGTGATTTCGAGGTTGTTGTCACCACCACCGGGGAGCTGCAGGCAGAGGTTTCAACAGATATCAAGGGGCCTGAGGGTCTCGCCAGCCGCAACATGAGATTCGGGTCAATAAAGATTTCGGACCTGGTGCCGGAAGGCACCGAAGTGAAGGCGGGTGACTATGTAGCCGCCCTTGACCGTTCAAGCGTAGACAACACATTAAAGGACGAGCTTGACAGGCTGGAGTCATATCAGACCGACCTGCTCAAAAAACAGCTTGACACTACAATCACCCTTGGCAACCTTAGGGATGATCTCCTCAACCTTAAGTTTAATATGGAGGAGGCTGAGATAACCCTTGAGCAGTCGAAATACGAGCCTCCCACAACAATCAGGCAGGCAAGGATAACCCTTGACAAGGCCCAGCGTTCATATGAGCAGTCACTCAGTAACTATGACCTGAAAGTCAGGCAGGCGAGGGCTGATATCAGGGACACGGAGTTACAGGTGGCCAAGCAGCAGAGAAAGGTGGCAGAAATGCAGGAGATAATTCAAAAATTTGTTATTACCGCACCGTCTGACGGGATGGTGATCTACAAACGGGAATGGGGCGGTGCCAAACGCAAGGTTGGCTCGGAAATCAGTCCCTGGGACCCGGTGGTAGCCACTCTTCCTGACCTTACTTCAATGATCTCAAAGACTTATGTCAATGAGATTGACGTAAGCAAGGTAAAGGCAGGGCAGCGCGTACGGCTTACCGTTGATGCCTTCCCCGAGAAAACTTACACCGGTGTAGTGCTCAGTGTCGCCAATATCGGCGAACAACTTCCCAATACCGATGCAAAGGTATTCGAGGTCATTACCAAGATTGACGGTTCTGATCCCATTCTGAGGCCTTCAATGACTACGGGAAACCAGATAATCACCAAGACATTCACAGATGTGAAATATATTCCGCTTGAGACAGTATTCGCCACGGCAGACAGTATTCCGTTTGTTTATATGAAGGACGGATCACGCCAGGTGGTTGTACTCGGGGAGTCAAACGAAAATGACATAATTGTGGAGCAGGGTCTTGAAAAAGGACAAAAACTCTATCTGTCTATTCCCGAGGATGCCGCAAAATTCAAGCTTCACGGTGAGGAACTGATCAGCGTTATCAAGGAGAGGAAGAAGCAGCAGGCCGCCGAAGAGGCAAAACGTCAGCAGAACGGTAACCAGCGTCAGGGGATGATGCCAGGCAACATGACCCCGGAGCAGATGCGTGAATTCATGCAGAATCTCACACCGGAGCAGCGTGAAGCAATGCGTCAGCAGCGTGGTGCCGGACGCCCGGGCCAGATGCAGGGCAGACCGGCCGGAAGCGGCAGTGACACCACTGTCAGGGTTCAGCGGGTGAGAACCCCCAACCAGTAGATGGAGAATAGGATTCTGAGGCAAATAAACATGGAATAACATGTTCAAAAGATACGGACACGATATACGCATCGCCCTTGAGTCAATTCTCTCCAACAAGCTCAAGTCGATACTGACCGCCCTCGGGATCATCTTCGGGGTGGCGGCTGTCATAAGCATGCTGGCGATAGGCAAGGGTGCTCAGCAGGAGATCCTTGACCAGATCAAGATGGTAGGGGTGAACAACATCCTCATCAGCCCCATAGTGCAGGAGAAGGATGCCTCCCAGGAGGAAGGAGAGAAACAGCTGAACAAATTCTCGAGAGGTCTAACCCTGCTTGACGTCGAGGCAATACGCAACACCATCCCGGCTGTTAAGCGGATCAGCCCCGAGATATCATTCAACTCCACGATTGTGTTAAGTGGTATGCGCTATACGGCGAAGCTTGTAGGGGTTTCAAATGACTATTTCGAGCTGTACAACCTCCCGCTCTCCATGGGTGTCTTCTTCAATGACTACCAGGAAGAGTACGGTATACAGGTTTGCATCATTGGCGCCAATATCAGGGCCAAATTCTTCAGCCAGGTTGATCCCATCGGTCAGTACCTGAAATTTGACAATGTGTGGCTGAAGGTGATAGGTGTACTCGAAAAGACCAACGTTTCACTGACCGGGTTCGAGGAGCAGGGAGTCAACGTTTACAATGACAACGTTTATATCCCGATCAAGACAATGCTCATGCGTTACCAGAACAGGGCACTTGTTAATACCAAACTGGCGACTGAGGCAACATCAGTCCAGGTCTTCGGCGGCGGAGGCATGCATGGAAGAGTGGTAGTCAGCGGCACCAGCGCCTCAACCACCAATACTGAGACCAACTATAACCAGCTTGACAAGATTGTGGTGCAGGTTGCCGAGACTGAACAGCTTACTCCCACCACTGAGGTTCTCAGCAGGATGATGCTTCGCAGGCATTCCGGCGTGAAGGACTTTGAGATAACCGTCCCGGAGCTGCTGCTGAAGCAACAGCAGAGGACCAAGGACATATTCAACATTGTGCTGGGGGCCATTGCCAGTATTTCGCTGATAGTAGGCGGCATCGGAATCATGAATATTATGTTTGCCTCTGTCATGGAAAGGATAAAAGAGATCGGAACGAGGATGGCCATCGGTGCAAAGAAGATGGATATCGTAGTTCAGTTCCTTTCGGAAGCAGTCCTTATCAGCGTTTCGGGTGGCTTCATAGGTGTATTCCTCGGAATAATCCTGGCTGTGCTTATACAGAAGATAGCGGGTATAACTACAATTGTTTCATTCTTTTCGGTTGTGATTGCCTTCGGGGTTTCTGCCGCTGTGGGGGTAATATTCGGGTATTCGCCGGCAAAGAGGGCCTCAGAAAGGGATCCGATTGAATCACTTCGTTATGAATAATAAGAATATATGAAAAGCTTAAAAGCAATTTCACTGGCAGTTTTGTTAACAGTTCTCATTGCCCTGCCGGCGATGCCACAGGATGTCAGGCGTCTTACCCTTGATGAGGTGGTAAGGCTGGCGTCGGAACAATCGCCCAACGCCCTGATTGCCAAACACCGTTTCCGTGCAAGTTACTGGCAGTACCGAACGTTTGTAGCAGATTACAGGCCGATCCTGTCGCTTTCGGGGAACCTCCCTGATTACAGCACCGCCTACAACAGGGTCTGGAACTCTAATGCCCAGCAATGGGAATATGCATCGACAAACGTGCTTCAGACCTCCGGTAACCTGTCACTTGCACAGAATATCGGGTTTACCGGCGGTTCAATATCGCTCTATTCTGATATGACATATGAGAAGAACTTCGAGACCGAAGGCGAGAGGTACATAACCTCTCCGCTGAACGTCAGGCTGACCCAGCCACTCTTCAGGTACAATGAGCTGAGATGGCAGAAGAAGATAGAGCCTCTCAAGTACGAGGAGGCACGTAAGACATATCTGAGTAATGTAGAGAACGTACATATGATGGCCGTGCAATACTTCTTCAACCTGGCACTTGCCCAGATAAACAAGGAGATTGCCGAAACCAACATGCAGAATGCTGATACGCTGTACCAGATTGCGAAGGGTCGTTACAACCTGGGAACAATAGCTGAGGATGAACTCCTGCAGATGGAGCTGTCATATCTCAATGCCGGAACGGCAATCAATGAGTCGGAGATGAACCTCCGTGACCGTGAGCTGAAGCTGAGATCTTTCCTCGGATTCAACCAGTCAGTTCGTCTTGAGCTTATCATCCCGAGTGAGATACCGGCTCTTGAGGTTGACGTCAGTGAGGTTCTCAAACTGGCTGAGCAGAACAATCCCGAACTTATCGCCCTGGAACGTCAGCTTGTAGAGGCTCAGAGCTCCGTGGCACAGGCCAAGGCTGAAAAGGGTCTTAATGCCAACCTGACAGCATCATATGGTCTCCGTGACCAGGACCCGGTTCTTGATCTCGCCTATCAGCAGCCCAACCAGCAGCAGACAATCAGGGTCTCGTTCTCTCTCCCGATACTTGACTGGGGACAGGGGCGCGGCCGCTACAAGATGGCAAAGTCAAGCGAGGAACTTACACGTGTACAGGTTGAGCAGTCACGCAGCGATTTTGAACAGAGTTTACTGCTTGATGTGCAGCAGTTCAATATCCAGGATGACCAGGTGATCATTGCCGCCAAGTCTGATACAGTAGCTGCCAAAATGTTCGAGGTGACAAAGCAACGTTTCCTTATCGGAAAGATCGACGTACTTGAATTAAACAATGCAGATACGAAGAAGGACCAGAACAAGCGTAACTATATCCAGGCGCTGAACAACTACTGGACCTATTATTACAATATGAGGGCGCTCACCCTGTATGATTTCATTGCGCGTAAACCGCTTGAGACCGACTACGACAAACTGGTCGAATAGACTGAAAAAGATAATGTGAGACTGCCGGTTTGCGCCGGCAGTTTTGCTTATTAATCATATGGTTTAAGAAAATATTGTTTTATATTTGCGCCTCGTAAATAATTAAGCGTTTCACATACAATCATAATTTTAAAAGCGGATACAGATGCAGAACAAAGGATTAATTTCAGCTCTGGCTATTGCCCTGACCCTTGTTTGCATTTACCAGCTCTCCTTCACGGCGGCCTCATTCAAGGTCAAGAAGGAAGCACGGGAATATGCAGCAGGTGATCTGAACAAGGAGGTGGCATACATTGACTCGGTGGCCTCCCTTCCCAAGGATCAGTGGGGATTCCTCGGCAATACCTACAAAGAGGTGCAGACCAAGGAGATCAACCTGGGCCTCGACCTCAAGGGCGGAATGAACGTGGTGCTCGAGATTTCAGTTGAGGACATTGTCAGGGCTCTTTCAAACTACAGTACGGACAAGACATTCAATGAAGCAATTGCATCAGCTAAGCAGAAACAGCTTGGCGGCAGCAATGAGGACTTCATTACACTGTTTGTACGATCCTTTGAAGAGCTTGACCCGAATGCCAGGCTTGCAGGCGTCTTTGGAACCGTGGAGCTTAAAGACCGCATCAACTTCAATTCAACCAATGCTGATGTCCAGAAAGTACTGGAGACAGAAACCAACACAGCCATTGACAACGCCTTTAATGTCTTAAGGAACAGGATTGACCGTTTTGGTGTCGTGCAGCCAAACATCTCCCACCTGCAGCCGCGTGGCCGTATCCTGGTTGAGCTTCCGGGCGTGAAGGATCCCGAGAGGGTTCGTGACCTTCTTCAGGGAACAGCCAACCTCGAGTTCTGGGAGACTTATGAAAACCCGGAGGTAATCGGTTTCCTGATGCAGGCAAACGACTACCTCAGGACAATAATGCCGACTGACGCGATTGCAGTGGCAGCGGACAGTGTCGCCCCGGGAACTGTTGAAGGAGCGTTGAAGGACACAACCGCAACAGGTGAAAAATCACTGCTCGATATGGTCAGCAGTGATACATCCGCTGCTGCCACCGCTGAGGCATCCAACCTCGAGGAATTCACCAGGCAGAATCCCCTGTTCGGTTTGCTGAGACCTAATGTAACAGCTGAAGGACAGGCTGAGCCGAGCAGTATTGTAGGCTTCGCCGCAGGCAAAGACACTGCAAGGGTCAATGATTACCTGGCGATGAACCAGATCAAATCTCTCTTCCCCAGGGAACTGAAGTTTTACTGGAGCCAGAACCCTCATAAATGGGATCCTACAAATACTCTCTATGAGCTGCATGCCATAAAGATCACAACACGTGACGGCCGCGCACCACTGACAGGTGATGTAATCACAGCCGCGCGTCCTTCAACCGGTGTTACCGGATCTGATATCAAGGTAGATTTCTCGATGAATGCCGAGGGCGCCAAGATCTGGCAGCGTATGACACGTGACAACATCAACCGGTGCATTGCAGTTGTGCTTGATGACTACGTAAGATCATACCCGCGCGTTCAGAATGAGATTGCAGGAGGAAACACTGAAATTACAGGCGACTTCACCCTCGAGGAGGCTGAAGACCTTGCGAACATCCTCAAGTCAGGAAAAATGCCTGCACCGGCCCGCATCATACAGGACACAGTGGTTGGTCCATCACTCGGAAAAGAGGCAATCAACAGCGGAATGAAGTCGTTCATAATCGCCTTCATCATAGTGCTTCTGTATATGATCTTCTACTACAGCCGTTCAGCCGGAACCGTGGCAGACATCGCAATGACTGTCAACCTGTTCTTCATGATGGGTGTTCTTGTTTCGCTCAATGCGGTACTGACCCTGCCGGGCATAGCAGGTATTGTGCTGACAATCGGTATGTCAGTTGACGCGAACGTGCTTATATTCGAGAGGATCAAGGAGGAGCTCCGGGGAGGCAAGGGAGTCAAGCAGGCTATTGCTGACGGTTACAAGGGAGCTTCTTCTGCCATCATAGACAGTAACCTGACAACCCTGGTTACGGGTGTGATTCTGTATTACTTCGGAACAGGTCCGATCAAGGGATTTGCCTCAACACTTGTCATAGGTATCATAACATCACTATTCTCGGCGGTACTTATCTCGCGCCTGATCTATGAATGGCTTCTAAAACGGAATGCACACCTTAAATTCTCGGCTCCCTATACTGAGAATTTCCTTGAGAACATGCACATTGACTTTGTAGCGTTGAGGAAGTACGGGTACATCTTCTCAATTTCACTTTCGATACTCGCCATTGTCAGCCTTTCAACAAAGGGACTCAACAAGGGAATTGACTTTACCGGCGGCCGTACCTATGTTGTCAGGTTTGAGCAGCCTGTCAATACAGGGCAGATAGCTGACCTTCTTTCGGACGAGCTTGGAGGAGATCCGGTAGTTGTAACCTTCGGCTCTGAAAAACAGGTGAAGATCAGCACCAAGTACAAGGTTGAGGATCCGGCTGCGACTGATGAAGTCAACGGGCTGTTATACAGCGGCCTTAAGGAGCTTGTCCCGGGTGTTGACCAGCAGACCTTCATAAACAATAATATTGTCAGTTCTGAAACTGTCGGTCCTACAATTGCAAAGGACCAGGCATCCAAGGCGATATGGGCTATACTCCTTGCGCTTGTGGGGATGTTCCTTTACATCTTCATCAGGTTCCGCAAGTGGCAGTACGGTGTAGGTTCAATTGTTGCCCTGGCACATGACGTCATAATTGTGCTTGGTCTCTACTCGATTCTTCAGGGCGTAATGCCGTTCTCGATGGATATAGACCAGTCGTTTATCGCGGCAATACTTACAGTGGTTGGTTATTCGCTGAACGACACCGTGGTTATATTCGACAGGATCAGGGAGTATCTGCCGCTCTACAGGAAGAGATCGAAGAAGGAGGTTTACAACATGGCTCTAAACAGCACCCTGGCCCGAACCCTGAACACCGGTATGGCAACGATCTTTGTGCTTATTGTGATTTTCATATTCGGAGGGGAGGTAATCAGAGGATTTATATTCGCCCTGCTCTTCGGTATAGTATTCGGGACATACTCGTCGCTGTTCATTTCAACCCCTGTTCTATATGAGACAACAAGGGGCAAGGATGAATCTGAGGCTCTCACGGGTGAACCCGAGAAGAAAAAGATAGCCGGTTAACGGCTCCGGAACTGAGGCTGCCCCGAAAGGCAGCCTCAGTTATTTCAGGGCCTGCCTGCCCGCCCCGGTCAGCATCACACCCCTCCGGTGTGAGGCATTTATTACAGGCACTTTCTCATTTTTTGGTATTCTTTAGTAACTTTGCCGGGCATAAAATGAGACCCGGATGGGATTAATGCTATTCATAAGCGGCCAGGAAATAATTGTCATACTGATAGTTATTTTATTGCTTTTCGGCGCTGACAAACTGCCGGAGATAGCACGAACCATGGGCAAAGGGATGCGCGAGGTTCGCAGGGCTACTGATGAGATCAAAAAGGAGTTCGACGAGAGCACCGAAGATATCAGGAAAGATATCAATGATGTGACAAACTCGGTAAGACGCGATATCAATGATGTGACAGATTCGGTCAGGCGTGATGTCAATGATGTGACTGAAAGCGTCAGGAAAGACTTTGAGGATGCCGGGAAGCCACTTTCCGATGAGCTCAATGACACGGCACGCGACTTAAATAAAGATGTAAGATGATAAAGGCAACCGGCATTGTGAAGTCATACGGCGACCTGCAGGTGCTTAAGGGCATCGACCTTGAGGTTGAGGAGAAAGAGGTGGTCACAATCGTCGGCGCCAGCGGGGCGGGAAAAACAACCCTGCTTCAGATAATCGGAACGCTTGACAGGGCTGATTCCGGCACTGTGCTTATTGACGGCCAGAACCCCGGGCAGCTCTCACAGAGGGCCCTTGCTGCCTTCAGGAACAAAAACATCGGGTTTGTCTTTCAGTTCCACCAGTTGCTGCCGGAGTTTACTGCACTTGAGAATGTCTGTATACCGGCGCTGATTGCCGGGAAGTCGCGGGCCGAGGCGGCTGCCCGTGCCAAGGAACTGCTTGATTTCCTTGGCATGAGTGACAGGCTTGACCATAAACCGTCACAACTCAGCGGCGGAGAACAGCAGAGAGTGGCGGTAGCACGCGCTATTGTCAACAGCCCCTCACTGATACTGGCTGACGAACCCTCAGGGAACCTCGACACTGAAAATAAAAAGGAACTGCACAACCTGTTCTTCCGGCTACGCGACACTTTCGGCCATACCTTCATTATTGTGACCCATGACCCGCAGCTTGCCTCGATGTCTGACAGGACAATCAGGATAAAGGACGGCCTCATCACCCAATGATTTCCCGTACCGCTGCAGGCAGGATGAAGAAGAAGGAACTGAAAGAGTTTCTGGATCAACGGGTTGATCTCTATAACAGACCCTCATTCATCGGCCTTGATCCGGTGAGTATCCCCCATCGGTTTACAGCGAAGGAAGATATTGAGATTGCCGGATTCCTTGCTGCAACTATTGCATGGGGGAACAGGGTGGCAATACTCAGGAGTGCAGAAAGGATGCTTTCTTACATGGGCAATTCTCCGTATGATTTTATTATTAACCACCGCGACCGGGACCTGAAGGGGATCGACGGATGCATTCACCGCACCTTCTTTGCAGAGGACTTCATCTACTTCATTGAGGCCCTTAAGTACATCTACCTTGAATATGGCGGGATGGAGGCGATCTTTGCACAGTACCAGGCTGATGACTCTCTACAACCGGCAATTCACGAGTTCAGGCGGCTTTTCTTCGAGCTGCCGCACAACAGGCGGACGGAGAGACATCTGTCCGATCCTTTCAAGGGATCTGCTGCCAAGAAGATGAACATGTTCCTCAG
>ERZ1645192.385-NODE-385-length-36116-cov-17.696348_pt1 | contig 36116 bp, 23 predicted proteins | sample MGYA00575354_ERZ1645192 | MGnify/ENA primary metagenome ERZ1645192 (study PRJEB40844, sample SAMN11349763) | freshwater sediment metagenome | isolation source: river sediment | host: Sediment | place: India: Faizupur Khadar , New Delhi | collected 2017-02-21 ...
TGGGGATCATGGATTTTGTTAGCCTGAATATTTCATCAAGAGAAATAACGTATCTGGAGATATAATAAATATCATAATAATCCCGAATCGTGCATCGTTGCGATATCGTGGCCATTTTGAGTACCGCGATTACATCAGCCCTGGCAATATTTACTGTGCCCAATTGAATCGTATGCGGTTTAATCTTGAACGGGATGATCACTGCTCCCGTTGAAAAAAAGGTCAATTTCACATTGTTGACCAGAAAATCCAGTTGATATGCACGCTCCTCCCTGATCAAACGATGATCGGGAAAGGTTCGGGCAATGAATCGTTTAATTCCGATGGCATCAATCTTCTCAGCATCAAAAATAAAATCGAGGTCCTCCGACTGACGGTGTCCCAGTTGCAGCGCAAGAGCAGTTCCCCCGACAAGGGAGAACCGGGTCATGTATCTTTCCTTTGAAAGAAGTGTTAAAAGCGCTGAAGTGGCCGGAGGGATATTTTTAATTTGAATATTCATTTCCCCAGGATAATTTTATCGACGAGGTTGCATCTTCTCAGCCAGTGGCCGCGTGTTTCAATTTCATGGTTCACCCGGGCAATTACTTCCAATGGAATCATGGAAGATAATTGAAAAATATCGGCCAGATCTCCATATAGTATTACCATTTCGGCCACGACCTCTTCAGGAAGATCTGCATCGCTGTTGTACGACCAAAACAAATGCCTTGGAAAGGTCGAAATTTTCATCAATTGGCTCTGTTGAGTGAGCAAAGATAACTCATTCTCAGGTATTTTGCAACCAAATTGGTCACATGGGTCATTCCAATTCCCTGAGAAAATCCCTTGTAACCTCCAGCTGAATCACAACGCCATCCTTCCGCAACTCACAGATTCGTTTCTTGCGGTCAACCCGGTAAATAAAAGCGCGATTAACAAACGCTGAACGCGACAGGCGTAAAAAATGCCCTTCAGGCAGCATTGCAAGCAAACTTCCGAGGTTGATGGTAACCATTTCCGTTTGGGTTAAAGAAAAGAAAACCCGACTGTAATTGCCATCGGCAAGGACATAGGCAATCTCTGCCGGGTCGATCAGCAGGAAACCGGCACGGGTGTTTACTCTGATCCGGTTGTCATGATGCAGGTGCTGAAGCAGGCGATCGACCTTTTGGCGGAAATCCGCGTCAGCACGGGATACCGCGTAACGTTTGAGGGTTTCTGCAAGGGCATCCGGATCAACGGGTTTAAGCAGGTAATCGAAAGCAGCCACCTTGAAGGCCCGGATCGCATATTCGTCATAAGCGGTTACAAAAACGATGGTTGTTGCAAGATTCAGATCGCGTAGCCGGGCTACCAGGTCAAACCCTGTTTTCCCGGGCATCCTGATATCAAGAAACACCAGGTCGGGATTTTCCTTCATGATGACCTCGAGTCCCGAATCAGCGTTGGCAGCCGTGGCCATGATTTCAACCTGAGGATGTCCCGATAAAAGGGAGGTAAGTACCTCGACCGCTTCAGGCTCGTCGTCGATCAGAACAGTCTTAATATATTTTATCCCGTTCATTATCAATTATTTTATAGTTGAACCCTGCAGGAATGATGACGGTTACCCTGGTCCCGGCAGGTTTGCTTTGCTCGTCCATCAGGTCAGTTACTTCATGGATGATCTTCTGATCGTTGTACCGGTCGAAGAAGTCATAATAGAAATTCAGGATCATCATGCCTTTACCGGTAGATTTCTCGCCAAGTTCTTTCGCCTTCTCGCGTCCGATCCCGTTATCCTCAATTTCAAGGTGCAGCCTGTTTCCATTTTCCCGGATGGTGATGAGCAGTTCACCCGGTCCATCCGTTTTGTTCAGCAATCCATGCTTCAGGGCGTTTTCGGCATAGGTGTGAATCACCATCTTGGGAACCTCCTGGCTGAGGTTTACGGGTTGAACAAGGTTAATTTGGTAACGAAACGAATCACGAAACCGTAATTTCTCAATCTCGAGGTAATTCTGCACAAAATTAATCTCTTCGGCGAGTGTCCGGGTAACCTTATCCCCTGATGTAAGCACCTGCCTTATCAGGTTGGAAAGTTTCACAAAGAAACTGTATGCTTTCTCCTTCTCATCCTTCATGATCACTGAAGCGATAGAATTAATGGCATTGAAGGTAAAATGGGGATCGATCTGGTTGCGGATCGCGAGCAGTTGTAACTCTGCTATCTTCTTCTCCGATTCGAGTTTTTCCCGCATAGACTTTTTCCGGCGGCTCATGACCAGGTAACCCGACCAGAAAAAGAAACATGCCATGAGGAGGATCAACAGCGTCAGGAACCACCAGGTTTGCCAGAAAGCAGGGTGGATGACAATTTCGTAAACAGCCGGCTTGTCAGACCATATCGCGGCATCGTTGCAGGCGATCACCTTAAAAATATATTTTCCCGGCGACAGGTTCGTATACACTGCAAAACGCTCGGAGGTGGGTGGAGACCAGTCCTTATCCTGCCCTTCAAGCTGGTACCTGAACCTGACGAAGGTCGGTCCGCGAAATACCGGTGCGATAAAATCAATCCGGATATTATTTTCCGAATGGCCGAGGTCGAGACGCCCCTGTGTGACAGCCGCGTTTACCCTGGGAACGGGTTTCATGGTTTCATCGAAGACACTGATCTTCCCGATGTAAACCTTAGGAGGCCTGCCTGCTGAGGGAAGGTTTGCCGGATCGATGCATTGAAGGTTATCGGTGGTTGCAACCCACAGGATTCCTCGGCTGTCGTAACACACTGCGTTCTGCTGGCATTCATTGCCGGTGAATCCATTGTCCCCATTGAAAAACCTGATGTTTACGCTGTCGTTCATCCAGAAAGCAGCCAGATCGAGGAATCCGACGCCATGCACCCCTCCAATGAAAAGTTTTGATGAATCGATGACACATAAGCTCACAACCAGGTCATTGAACCATGGATTCAGGACCTTCCGGAATTCCTTCATATCAAATATCCAAAGACCATCGGCATTCCCGATCCAGATATTTCCCCTGTGATCCTTTGACATGGCATTGGCGCCCAGCGAATAAGGAAATTCCTTATTCGGGAGATGCGTCACCTTTTCTCCTTCGAGGAATGAGAGGCCTTTGAAACCGCCCAACAACAATCTGCCGGAACCGGCTTCCATGATGGAGACCACTTTATTTCCCCTGTTCCCGGGAAAAATCTTCAGCATCCGGTAACCGGGAATGGCCGGGTTCCGCTTCAGAAGGCCTAAATCGGTCCCGATGTATTGGGTGTGTGTTCCGGTATCTTCGAAAAAACTATAGGAAGAGGTCAATGGCAACCCATCGATTTCCCAAAGCGTGGTACCATCCCAGCGCATCATGCAGGCGGGGTTCATGCTGATGTAAATATTACCAGCCTGATCCCTTCCGCACCCGGGATAAATCTGCTGTTTTTTTTGTGAACCAAACAAAGAAGGCGTCCTGATATCAGAGATAAGACCCTGCTTGATTTTTTGAATCCCGTCGTCAAATCCTCCTGCGATGATGTTCTGTTTGCTGTCTTCGGTAACGACCTGGATGTTTTGATGAAGTCCGTCCGATGAATTGTAGTGTGTGAAACTGAATGAGTTCAATCTCAGCAGGCCCAGCGGCGAGCCTAACCAGATATTTTGTTCCTGATCGAGCAATATGGCATTCGCGGCCGTAAATGGCAATCTGATCCCGGCCATTTTTTGGTTAATCACCTGACGAAGCATCATGGCCGAGCGGGACGAAAGGAAGATGGAATCCCTGCCCTGAATAAAAAACGGGATCGTGGGTATGTCGGGATCCATGCCGAAATTGTAAAGTTCCGTAATCACGGTATCTGAAACAGCATAGAGTCTTGACGGCTCTTTTTGCTGTAAATCACTTTTTGAAAAATTCCCCGGTGATTCCTCCGAAATATATTTGTTGATGGACTGATCGGGGCTCAGGCAATAGATCCGGTCATCCCTGCCAACCATGATCGTGCTGATCGATTTGACAGGCAGCCAGACAACCTTGTTGTTGCGGAAACAAGCCAGCTGACCGTGCCTGGCCCTGAAATAGAAGTTCCCGTCTCGTTTTGAAAAAGTCAGGTTCCACGATCCATCTTCACAGAACAAGTCGATGATCCGGTCAATAAAGGTGTGATTCAACTTCAAAATTCCATGATGATCGATCTGGAGAACTTCCTTAGACTGAGTAATGAAAAAACCTTTGCCGTCACGGCTCCAGAAGCCCGGGAAATGTCCGTCAACCGGATAGCTGGTCAGGTATGTTTTCGTACATCCGTAAGTAAACAGCAGCGTTCCCCTCGCGGTAAGAATCCAGATGGTACTGTCGTTCAGGTCTTCAATGTTCAGCACCCATGCCTTTGAAATTCCTTGGGAGTCAGCGATGGTCTGAAACAAATTTCCGTCGAAACGACTGATTCCTGATTTCGTTCCGATCCACAGAAATCCTTTCCTGTCCTGGTGAAGCTTGGTTACCTCCGACTGCACCAGTCCATCGGCAACGGTATAAAGTTTATAGCCTGCCTGCTGAGCAGGAGAATGGAGGAAAAAGAATAAAAAGAGTGAAATGATCAGGATTGTCGTAGATTTCATCAGGGTGGTCAGAGCCATTGCAACAGATTTTCCAGCCGTATTCCGCGCGATCCCTTGATCAGTAAAGTACTATCGGAAGGAGGATGGTGTTCGAGCCAGAGGCCGGCCAGTGCAACATCGTCGAAACAGATATTTTTTCTCTCCCGGTTCACGCGGGTAAAAACCGGACCAACCAGGAAGACCTCATCGAAACCGCTGTCGTGAATCCTTTGCAGGATATGTTCGTGTTCTTCGTCTGCAGCATCGCCCAGTTCAAGCATATCGCCCAGTATTAATATTTTGCGGGGATAGTCGGTGGCGGCGAAGGATTCCAGGGCGGCGGCCATACTGGTTGGGTTGGCATTGTAAGCATCCATCACTACCAGGTTCTTTTCTGTCCTGATCACCTGGGAGCGGTTGTTGCCCGGGTTGTACTTTTCGAGGGCTGCTTTCATCCGGGGTATTTCCACTTCGAAATAGTTACCGATACAGCTTGCGGCCAGGATGTTCGGAACGTTATACTGTCCGTAGAGTTGCGTTTCCAGGTGCAGCGATCCCGAGGGTTTGAAGGCAATGTCGAGGGCAATAAAGGGTTTTGCCGTTATCCCGAAGCCGGTACAATCACCCGGAGAAGTGCCATAGGTGATTTTTTCCAGGTTTTCGGCCAGCGTGGTCAACAGGCGATCATCCTGGTGGAGGAATACTTTTCCCTGGTGATTTGCGAGAAACCGGTAGAGTTCTGTTTTGGTAGCCATGACCCCTTCAAATCCTCCGAATCCTTCCAGGTGTGCCCGGCCGATGTTGGTAATGAGTCCGAAGCCGGGCCGGGTGATTTGGCAGAGAAAATCGATTTCACCGGGATGGTTGGCACCCATTTCGATGAGAGCGATACGGGTTTCGGGTGTCAACCGGAGCAAAGTAAGGGGTACGCCGATGTGGTTGTTCAGGTTCCCTTCGGTGGCGATGATTGGATATTTGGTTGCCAGAATGTTAGCGGTAAGTTCTTTGGTGGTTGTTTTCCCGTTGGTGCCGGTGATGGCTATCACCGGGATATTGAATTGGTCGCGGTGGATGCGGGCAATGCGCTGGAGTGTTACCAATGCGTTTTCCACCAAAAGGCAGCGTGGGTCAGATGTCAGGGAAGGATCATCGATCACTGCGAACACGGCTCCTTTTCGAAGGGCTTCATGGGCATAGTCATTGCCATTGAAGGTTTCTCCGCGGAGGGCAAAAAAGAGGGAATCGGGAATGATTTTCCGGGTATCTGTTGAAATGTGTGGATAATCCCGGAAATATTGATAGATCTGGTCGGCGGAGTGCATAACCGGGGAGGGTTATTTCCCTGCTATGGCACCTCCGACCCGTGTCATGGCACAACGGAAACCAACAAAAGCAGAGGCGTCGTTTTCGTCCATGTAGCGACGCATCCCGGGGTTCAGATAGTAGGCGGGATCTTTCCAACTGCCACCCTTGTAGACGCGGGCGTGGTCGGTGATCAGAGAGCTCACCCCGTACTCATACATCATGGTAGTAGCGCTTGAATCTCTTACAGCTTCCCGCCAAAGGTTATTGTCAACGTTAGAGGCGAAGTCGCCATCAAGGTAGTTGATGTTGTCAGCCTGACGGTAATTTTTCCGGTTCATCGCTTCGGCGGTTGTGATATCGCGGTATTTGATACGGCCCAGGCTGTCTTTTTCAGCAAGGTAGCCTTCAGCGTCGCGTTCCGGTGTTTTGAACACGTTGCCCCTGAAGGGACGGAAATCGGCGACCTCGATCCCGTTGAGGGGACGGTAAACGTCGAGTACCCATTCGCTAACGTTTCCGGCCATGTTGTAAAGGCCATAATCGTTGGGGAAATAGGAGCCGCAGGGGGCAGGAATGTCGGCGCCGTCATTCAGGTTGCCGGCAACCCCCATGTAATCACCTTTTCCGCGTTTGAAGTTATCCATGAAACTGCCATAGTATTTTGATTCGGCAATGCGAACATAGTTCCCGTTCCAGGGATAGGTTCTTCTTTCGACAATGCGTTCTTTCTTTGTGTTACCTATCAGTCCGAAGGCGGCGTATTCCCATTCAGCCTCGGTCGGGAGCCGGTATTTGGGTAACATGATCCCGTCTTCCATTTTGACTTTCCGTGTACCGGTACCGTTGGGGTTCAGATCGGGAAGGGCTTTGTCAACCAAACCTTCATATTGACCAGCCAGGTAAGCTTCGGTGTTGAAATTGTTTTCGTTTTTCTGTGCCGGATCCATCGAGAGAATTCCTTTCCGGATCAGGAGCATTTCATTCACCCGGTCGGTCCGCCAGAGGCAGTAGTCGTTGGCTTGTACCCAACTGACACCAACAACCGGGTAGTTCCGGTAGGCAGGATGGCGGAAGTAATACTCAGTGAGCGGTTCGTTGTAGGAGAGTTTGTCGCGCCAAACCAGCGTGTCGGGCAGGGCTTTCCTGTACACACCCGGGTAATCGGTGCCGTAAACTCTGTTGAGCCAGTAGAGGTATTCAATATAATCGAGGTTTCGGACCTCTGTTTCATCCATGTAAAAACTGGCAACGGAAACCCGGCGGGGTTGATTGTTCCAGTCGAACATGACATCATCCTGTGTCTGACCCATGGTAAAGGTGCCCCCTTCAATAAAAACAAGGCCCGGGCCGGTTTCCTGATCGGCGAACTTCCTGACTTCAAAACCGCCGTTTTTCGGGTTGTTGTATTCCCAACCGGTGGTGCCGGAAACTTTGGAACTGCTTCCCTTTTTATTACAGGAGACAGAGATGGTTGTCAGGGCGATGAGCAGTAAAGAAACCTGAAGAAATTGACTGATTTTCATCCGTTGAAAATTTTTGCAAACCTACATGAAATTTATAATATTTTCAATCATCCTCGTAAAATTCGTATTCCCTGCATACCGGGAAAAACGACCAATCCGGATGAGATAACTAAAAAACGGGGCATTTTATTGCTTTGATCACCCTTCTTTTTTCGACGGGGTTGAAACGCCATGATGCGGATACTTCGTGAGCCCCGCCCGAAGCGTTGTTCAGCTTACTTATCGAATAGTCATAACTGTAAGCGATGAAAAGGTTTTTCCAATGAAAACCCAACATCGGGACAACGGCATCGGAATTTTCGAAATTAAACCGGTACCATGCACCCACCACCAGCGGATCAAAGGTGAGATATATTCCGAGATTCAATTGATGAAACATCCCCTGTTGCTGATACAGGACATTGGGGGATAACGAGAACTCTCGCTCCTCGTCACGATAACCATTGTCCAGGTTAATCAGCGCGCCGGCATGCATTGTCAGTTTCATGTACAAGGGAGATCGTTCGTTTGAAGAAAAGCCGACATCGGGCTGGGAGAGGTGATCAACCGCTACTCCTCCATACAATACCTCGTTGTACATCAGAAAAATACCGGCTCCAAAATCGGGAACACCGACAGAGGAGTGATCCAACTTCTCATAAAGGTAAGAGTCCCGATCCCTGGTTGTAAGTTTCGAAGTGTTCAATGCCGTCATGTAATACCCTGCCCTGACAGCGCCGCTGGCCTGAAGTTTTTCGCTGATTTTAAATTGGTATGCGTACATGAGGCTGACGGAGGCAGTAGTAAGGGCCCCGTTCCCTGTCTGGTCGAACCAGCAATCGATCCCGGCCCCGCCGTGCATTGGCTCCAGGTACATATCGTAGGAAGCGTGGTAGGTGACATAAGCGTTGCCCAATCCCGGCCACTGGTTCCGGTAGTTGACCACCACCCTGGGAGCCCCGGTGCTGCCGGAAAGGGCGGGATTCAGAGTCAGGGGATTGGCATAAAATTGAGAGAATTCAATGTCCTGGGAAAATGAATAGGATCCTGCTAAAAAAAACAGTACAAAAAAAAATAAAGGACGGATTCCCTGCATTCTGGTAAACCGGTTAAATCGAAGATATCGGCGGCACTGCATCAGTGGCAATGCGATGAACAAATTTCAACGCATCCCCTTAAGCAGGCAACAATATACCTGCCTCTAAAACGTTAATTTTGTCGCTGATCATATAGTTCTGCAAAAATTTTTCCGGCCGGAAACTTTTTTGCAGTCCCTCTTGTCTTAATGTAATATGGATCGAATCTATGAATAACTGCTATACTTCCCCGGTCGTTTATTGGATTGTTCTTCTCTTTCTGACCTTTTCGATACAAGCACAGCAGGTGGTGGTAAAAGAAGCTGTCATTGACTGGGATCCTCCCGAAACTTGCGGCAATCAACCGGGCAGCGCTATGATCCTCACATTCCAGGGCTCCGTTACCCGTGCCGATTTCGGATTGCTTCCATTCTGGAACTGGTCTTTCATCAGTGAATCGGCTGAAGAGGAGATCATCCACATCACCCTCGGGAACCTTGTTTTTGAACCCGTCCCTGTCGATCCGGAACATCCCTTGCAGGATCAATTCAGGATCCCCGATTCTATAACCTTCATTACAGGGCTCTCCATTCAGCGAAAAATGCCACGGATGACCATCTCCCTGTTGCCCCTGAGAGTAAACCCTGTAACCGGCCAACCGGAAAAGCTGACGTCATTCACCCTGGAAATGCTCCTTTCAAAAAAATCTTTTCCGGAAGGAAATCTGAAGGAGACGGTGGCCTATGCCGACCATTCGGTACTGGCCTCCGGGAAATGGTACAAATTTGCCATCACTTCAGGCGGAATTTGCCAACTGACATACGACGACCTGAAAAGCGCCGGGATTGATGTGACCTCGATCAACCCTGTCAACCTGCGCATTTACGGCAATCAGGGTGGAATGCTCCCCGAAGCCAATGCAACGGAAAGAATTGATGATCTGCGCGAAAACGCAATCTATGTTTCAGGAGAGCAGGATGGGCGCTTTGATCCCGGGGATTACATCCTTTTCTATGGACAGTCACCCGATACCTGGAGCTATACCTCTTCTGACCAACTTTTTCATCATAAAAAGAACATCTACGCCGATCAAACCTGCTATTTTTTAAATTTCGATCTGGGAGCAGGCAAACGCATTGCCGACCTGCCCTCATCCACCGCGCAGCCCACCGTATACATCGACCGTTTCAACGACTACGCCTTTTATGAAAAGGAGGATCTGAATTTTATCAAATCGGGAAAAGACTGGTGGGATAACCAATCTTTTGAACTGACGCTGTCGCGCAACTACACCTTTACTTTTCCCAATATCGATACGGAAAGCCAGGCGGCGCTTACCGTTAAAGTCGCCGCCAGGTCGCTCATCACCAGTTCCTGGTTTGTCGCTTCGGTGGATGGCCGGAAATTATTGACCCTGGAGATCGACCATACCACTTCGGGCTATGAAAGCGATTATGCAAAGGAAAACCAGGGTACCGCAACCTTTACACCGAAAAGCCAGGTGCTGACAACCAATTTGCTTTACAATAAATCATCCGGTTCGATCGGGTATCTTAACTACCTGGAAATCAATGCAACACGAATGTTGGTCCAATCCGGTTCCCAGATGCCTTTCCGGTCGGCAAAATCGGTCATGACAGGAGGCATTGCGGAGTATTCGCTGACCGGTAACGGGCAGAACCTGCAGATCTGGGACGTTACCACCACCGGGGAGGCTCGCCGTCTGGTTCCTGAAAAATTCGGGAACAACTATACCTTCAGGATTGAATCGGGTATGCTCAGGGAATTCATCTCTTTCGATGGCAGTACTTACATCAAACCCGTCTTCGCGGGAACTGTCGCGAACCAGGACCTTCACGCAACCCTTCCGGTCGATTACATCATGGTGGTCCATCCCGATTTTCTTCCTGAAGCGCAGCGGCTGGCAGCTTTTCACGAACAATATTCCGGGCTCTCCACCTTCATCACTACACCCCAGCTGATCTATAACGAGTTTTCCTGCGGGTCACAGGATATAACAGCGATCCGCGATTTTGTAAGAATGATGTACAACAGGGCGCTACCCGGTGAGGAACCGCGTTACCTGTTACTTTTCGGAGATGCTTCCTACGATTACAAAAACAGGGTACAGAACAACACTAATTTCGTTCCGGCTTTTGAATCGGCAAACTCCCTTGCTCCCGACAAATCTTTTGTTTCCGATGATTACTTCGTTTTGTTGGACCCCAATGAAGGACAGGCCGCCACCGGCGATCTGGATATGGGCGTAGGACGGCTACCTGTCTCCACCCTGGCGGAAGCCACTGCCATCGTCAACAAGATCCTTCACTATTGTTCCAATTCCGATTCAGTAAAGAACGATTGGAGAAATGTTGTGACTTTCGTGGCGGATGATCAAAACGAAGGGGGCAATTTGTTCGTGAAGGATTCAGAAATATTGGCAGCGATCATCGATACAAGCAATCTTTCCTGCAATATCGATAAGATCTATTCGGATGCCTACACCATGGTCAGTACACCCGGAGGCAACCGGTACCCGGAAGTCAATGAGGTCATCAATAAAAGAGTCACCAGGGGAAGCCTGATCATGAATTATGTGGGGCACGGGGGTGAAGTAGGATGGGCCCATGAAAGAATATTGGAAGTTGCCGACATCAAGGGATGGAGGAATCTGGACAACCTGCCTGTCTTCGTGACTGCAACCTGTGAATTCAGCCGTTTCGACGATCCCGAACGAACCTCAGCCGGAGAATGGGTCTTCCTCAATGAAAACGGCGGAGGAGTAGCGCTCTTTACTACTTCCCGGCTGACTTACGCCGGTACGAACAGGTCGCTGCTGATCAATTTTTATAAGAGCATTTTCAGGAAAAACAATGGAACTTACCTGAAACTGGGGGATCTCCTGATGGCGGCAAAATACGGGATGGGTTCCTATGCCAACATCCATTCGTTTGTCCTGTTGGGTGATCCCGCGATTCAAATGGCCTATCCCGAACTCAGGGTTGTAACCACCTCCATCAACGGCCAACCCCCGTCAAATATACCGGATACCCTTAAAGCCCTTTCGGAAATCACCATCACCGGAGCAGTACTGAATCCGGATGGAACAGTCGCCAGCGACTTTTCCGGGACCGTCTTCCCGACGGTATACGATAAGTCGGTAGAAGTGTGGACCAAAGCCAATTATGGGTTGGATGAAAAGTATCCTTTCTGGCTCAGGAAAAATCCTGTTTACAAAGGGAAAGTACAGGTGACCCATGGCCTTTTCTCTTTTACCTTCATTGTTCCGAAAGACATAGCTTATCAGTACGGGATCGGCAAAATCAGTTATTATGCCCGTAGCCCGGAAACCGATGCGCAGGGGTACGATGAAAACATCCAGGTAGGTGGGTACAATGCTTCTGCTACTCCTGATGATACAGGACCAGCCATCCGCCTCTTTCTGAACGACCGGAGCTTCCTCTCAGGTGGAATCACCGGACCCTCTCCCGTGTTGTTTGCCGACGTCAGCGATTCATCCGGGATCAATACGGTGGGAAACGGCATCGGTCATGATCTGACCGCCGTACTCGACGGGAAAAACTCCGATCCGTTGATCCTGAATGATTATTATGTTTCCAACCTCAACACTTTTAAAAGCGGTACCATTGCCTATCCCATGTCAACACTGGCTGAAGGCGAACACAGCCTGACCCTCAAAGTCTGGGATGTCTATGACAACTCTTCGGAAGCCGGGATCACTTTCGTGGTGGTCAATTCTACTGAATTTGCTTTCTCGCACCTGATCAATTATCCAAACCCGATGCGCGATCAGACTACATTTTCATGGGAAACCAATCAGGTGAACCAACCGTTGGAAGTTGAAATTACCATCTATACCCTGGATGGCAACAGGGTTAAGACCATCCGCCAGACCATCTACAGTCAGAGTTTCCGTAATACGATGTTCCAATGGGACGGAACCCTTGATAACGGTCAGAAAGTCTCTTCGGGAATATATGTCTATCGGCTTCAGGCTATGTTACCAGATGGGACGGCAAAGCACCTTACCTCCAAATTGGTAGTGATTCGCTAAAACTGTACTTTTACATTTTTTTTATCCATGCGCCTTCGCTCTGGTTTTTTACTTCTGATTCTGGTCTTCCTCCTTTTACTACCGATTATATCCAACGCGGCAGGTGAAAGAAAAGCCCATTCGGTACTGGCTACCGGTGAATGGTACAAAATTGCCGTGATGAATTCCGGGATTCACAAACTCACCGGCGCTGACCTCATGGCAATGGGTATCGATCTGTTTGCAGTGAACCCGGCCAACCTAAGGCTTTTCGGAAACGGAGGGGGAATGCTCCCCGAATCCAACGCGGCAGAAAGAGCCGATGACCTCCTCGAAAACCCGGTAGCGCTCTTCGACGGAGGCGATGGCCGCTTCGATCCCGACGATTACCTGCTGTTCTATGGTGAATCACCAGACCAATGGATTTTTGATGCCTCTACACGGTATTTCAACCATCAGAAAAACCTCTATTCCGATACCACTTTTTATTTCCTGAACCTGGGATCAACGCCGGGAAAAAGGGTACAAAACCTCCCTTCGACCACGGAAACCCCCAATTATTTTGCCACGACCTTCAACACTTATACTGTTCACGAAACTGACTCGCTAAACCTCATCAAATCAGGAAAGGAATGGTATGGAGAAATCTTCGACAACACCCATTCCATCAGGGAATTCCCATTTATATTGACCGATATTGATTCCCTTTTTCCCTTGCGCCTTAGAACAGCCGTTGCGACCAAAGCCCCTAACGTCAGCTATTTTGTCATCTTTTCCAATGGACGGAGAATCGACTCGGTCAAAGTCGACGCAACCAGTCCGGGTGACATATCATGGTTCGGGAAACAAAAAGTTAAACTCTCCATGATCGGCTTTCCTGATGAAGACCAACGACTTACTCTTCAGTACAAATTGCCTGTCTCCAACGCCTTGGGCTGGTTGAATTATTTGGAAATCAATTATGTAAGAAAACTTATCTGGAGGGCTCCGCAAATGGAATTCAGAAATACTGCAGGTTACGGGCCCGATATGATCACGCAATATTACCTCCAAAAGGCTCATTCACAGATCACCATCTGGGATGTGACAAACATTGCTGCCATACGACAATTAGAGACCACCCTGACCGACAGCCTGATGATCTTCAGACAAGCGACTGACAGCCTGCGCCAGTTCATCGCCTTCGACGGTTCTTTTTATTACCCGGTGATTCCCCTCGGGAAAATTCCAAACCAGGATCTGCATGGATTAGCAAGCCCTCAACTGATCATTGTGACCCATCCTGCTTTTTTGGCCCAGGCTAACCGGTTGGCCGACTTTCATACAAGGGAAAACGAGCTGACCGTGCAGGTTGTGACCACCGGGACGGTGTATAACGAATTCGGCGGAGGCAGTCCTGACGCCACAGCCATCCGCGATTTAGTCAGGTTCTTTTATGAAAAAGCCGATTCTTTGTCGCGCCCCCGCTACCTTTTACTGATGGGCGACGGATCGTACGACCCAAAAAACCGCATTCCGGGAAACAATAACTTCATACCTACTTTTCAATCGACAGAATCTTTGTCACATACCGGAAGTTTCGTAACCGACGATTATTACGGAATCCTCGATGAACCTTATGGACAGGAAGCCAACGGCCCCATCCGGATCGGGATCGGCCGGTTTCCGGTGAGCGATACCGTGACAGCCAACGTAATGGTGAACAAGATCATCCATTATTCCGATCACGCGTTCCCGATTACTTCCGATTGGCGCAACACCATCACTTTTGTAGCCGATGATGAAAACCGGAACCTCCATTTTCAACAGGCAGAAAAACTGGCTGCCATCGTTGATACCGCCTATCCCGTTTTTAACCTTAATAAGATTTATTTTGACGCCTATCAGCGAACACAGATTCCGGGAGGATACCGTTTCCCGGATGCCACGAAAGCTTTGAATGATGCAGTGGAAAAGGGTTCTTTGATCGTCAATTACACCGGACACGGAGGCGAAGCAGGATGGGGATATGAACAGGTTTTGACCCTGGCCGACATCGACAGTTGGACCAATGCCGATAAACTCCCGGTTTTCTTTACCGCTACCTGTGAATTCAGCCGGTTTGATAATCCCGAACGCTACACTGCAGGTGAAAAGGTGATCCTTCATCCGGGAGGAGGGGCTGTTGCCCTCTTTTCAACCACCCGCCTGGCCTACGCGGGATATAACATCAAACTGAATATCAGCTTCTTACAGCACCTGATGGACCGGGATCAGGAAGGAAAATACCTCCGGATGGGTGACCTGATCCTGTTATCGAAAAACCTCAACGGAAACATTCCCCAGCTCAAAAACTTTGTCCTGCTGGGCGATCCTGCCCAACATCTGGCTTTTCCACAATACAATGTCAGAACTGTCTCCATCAACGATGAGGCCGTCAACCAGCCGGATACCGTACTGGGTTTATCGACGGTGACGGTTAAAGGATTGGTTGAAGACATTGCGGGACAGCCTGTTACAAACTTCAATGGAACGTTGACAGCCAAGGTTTATGACAAACCGGTGACCTATTCCACCCTGGGAAACATTCCTCCGCCTGAGACCTATCCCGAACCTTTTACAGCCCGGAACTCCCTTCTTTTTAAAGGGTACGCACCGGTGGACCAGGGGGCGTTTACCTTCTCTTTTGTGGTTCCCAAAGGAATTGCACTGCAGTTCGGCAAAGGGAAACTCAGCTATTATGCCCGGGATGACCAGGCGGATGCAGCAGGATATTGCGACCAGATCATCGTAGGAGGCAGTGACCCTCAAATCGACCCTGAGAATGAAGGACCTTCTATCGCCTTGTACATGGACAACAGGGATTTCCAAAACGGTGGCAGAACCAGCATCCAGCCCGTGCTTTTAGCCGATCTGTACGACACCAACGGAATCAATTTCACCGGGTTGGGAATCGGTCATGAAATTGAAGCGGTGCTGGATCATGACCGGGCGCATGCGGTGGTGCTGAATGACCAATACACCCCTGATTTCAACTCCTACACGCGAGGTTCGTTGAGCTGGCAATTGGAGGAGCTTACGCAAGGCATTCATACGCTCACGCTGAAAGCCTGGGATTTGTTCAACAATTCATCAGAAAAAGAGATCTCTTTCTACGTCTTCCCCCAAAGTACCATTACTGTCAAACAGGTGATGAACATTCCCAATCCTGTCAGGGATCACACGTGGTTTATCTTTCAACCTGAAACCAGCATCCAGGGGGATCTGGAGGTAAGAATCACCATCTATGATATAACCGGCCGGCCTGTTCATACCCTTGAAGGGAAAGTGGAGGAGGTCGGCAACGGGCCCGCAAAATTTTACTGGAATGGTACAACCAACGCAGGTACAGTACTGAGAAATGGAGTTTATCCGTATAAACTGACCTTTAGGGGAAGTGACGGAAGTTACACCGAAATCTCTCAAAAATTGTTAATTCTCCGGTGATAGGTACAAAGAAAGGGTTATTTTTTTGATCCGGACAATATTGCCTTGCAGGTACCGTTATTTTTTGAATTCTTTGTTCATTGTAACACTAAACTTTTATAACAACCCATGAAGATCCGCTTCCTCTTTCTGATTTCCTTAGTGATGATTTCGGCTACCCTCTTTGGGCAAGATACGGAACCCAATGATGGCAGTCGCGTTATTTCTACTGCTGTTCCTTTCCTTACGATCGCCCCTGACGCCAGGGGAGGAGGGATGGGAGATGTCGGAGTAGCTACCTCCTCCGATGCCTATGCCATGTATTGGAACCCTGCAAAATATGCTTTCAGCGATAAGTCGTTCGGATTCGGAATCGGTTATGTACCCTGGCTGAGAGGTTTGGTCAACGATATCGGATTGGCTTCGCTCACCGGGTTCGGAAAGATCGGCGACAAACAGGCAGTCGCGGCCTCCCTGCGCTTCTTTTCGATGGGTTCGGTGATGTTTACGAATGATGTCGGACAGGAACTGGGGGAAGTAAAACCCAATGAGTGGGCCATCGATGCAACGTACGCCAGAAAATTCTCGCAGGAATTCAGCGGCGCCGTTGCGGCCCGGTTCATCTATTCGAACCTGGTCCCGGTCAATTATACCGCTTATGATGTTCGCCCCGGTACCTCTTTTGCGGCAGATGTGGCGATTTATTACCACCATGAAATGGATATCAACGGATTGAGTGGCGCTTCCATCGATGCCGGGCTGGACATTTCCAATATCGGTGCAAAAATGTCGTACAGCAGCACTTCAGTCATCAAGGATTTTATTCCTACAACCCTGCGTATAGGCCCCTCCTTTACCATGGATATTGACGACTACAACCGCCTTTCTTTTGCAGTTGATTTTACCAAGTTGCTGGTGCCCACTCCGCCGGTCTATGCCATGGATTCAAGCGGGAACCCGATTGTCGGGCCGGATGGCAAAAAGGAGATCGAAAAGGGTTATGATCCTGACGTTTCCATTGTCAAAGGGATGATCCAGTCATTCTATGATGCGCCTTACGGATTCAAGGAAGAACTTCAGGAGATCAACGTGGCAATCGCTGCAGAATATTGGTACAACAAACTGTTCGCGATTCGCGCAGGCTATTTTTATGAATCGAAATACAAGGGAAACCGCCAGTTTTTTACCCTTGGCGCCGGTTTACGTTATAATGTTTTCGGACTTGACTTCTCCTACCTGCTGCCCGTCCACAACAACAACCCCTTACAGAATACCCTTCAATTTACCCTGCTGTTCAATTTCGACAACAAGAAATCAGGTGGTTGATGAACCAACCTGTTAGTTCGGGTCAATTTTTATCAATCAACAGTATTAATCGGCTAATGGTTAAACAAGAAGCTGATATCCAATGAATTTCAGAGTAGGTTTCGGATTTGATACCCATGCCCTGATCCCCGGATCGGGGCTGCGTTTGGGCGGGGTGACCATTCCATTTGACAAAACCTTCAAGGCCCATTCCGACGGCGATGTCCTGATTCATGCCATCATCGACGGATTGCTTGGCGCAGCAGGATTGCCTGATATCGGAAACCAGTTTCCCGACACAGATCCGGCTTACAAAGGGATTGATAGCGCGATTCTTTTGAAGGAGACGATTGAAAGGATCACTGCCAGGGGTTTTTCAGTCGGGAACATCGATACCACCATCGTGCTTCAAAATCCGAAAATCGCCACCCGGATCCCCGCCATCGTTGATACCCTTTCTAAAACCATGAACCTCGCCCCTGATTGCATCTCAGTAAAGGCCAAAACCAGCGAAAAACTAGGGTTTATAGGTCGTGAAGAAGGAGTGTCGGCCTATGCCGTGGTGCTTCTGACCCGGTAAGCCTTATCCGAAGCTCACTCCATGGCGTGATCCTGGTAGAATTTCACTGAAAAATCATCCACCAGCACCGTTTTCTTTCCCTTGTTCCAGACATAGATCTTGAGCTGCGCTTCGGGGTTACGAAAGATCGGAAGGGTCAGAGAAAAAGAGTATTGACGCCATTTCCTGAATGGGGCGTCAGGAGTATCGTTGACTTTGAATCCCTGCCAAAAGTTTTTTCCAGGCGAGATAGAGTCGGCGCTCAATACTACCCACGCTTCATTTCCGGCGCCCGGTACACTGTCGTAAAGCATCACGGTCCCTTCCACAAAAAACCGTCCGGGAATTTTGCCGATTTCTTTTGTCTTTATCGCCAATCCGGTGCTAAAGGGATGCAATGAATCCAGCAAGCTGACACGGGATCCCGAACGGGCGAGGGTGGTCTCTGCCAAAGCCATTCGGATCCAGCCGGGTGTATCTTGTTCGTTGTCGGATGTCATCGTCAGACAGGGATATTTCATATCGACTGTAAAACCGGGTAATTCCAGGTTTCCTCCTACGCGTTTGTCTTCCGTCGGATCGGCGTTGAGAAAGAGATAATGGTACTTTTCGCGGTTCATGCTGTTGGGATGGATCATCCAATGGGTGTACTGCCAGGTTTGAAAGAGGTTCAACGCTGCCAGGGGCAGGAGGATGATCAGCAACAAGGAAGAGCGGATACGGCTTGGGAACCGGTTCATTGTCAGCGCGGGAAGGAGGAAAAATAACCCGTAATAATCGATCAGCGGGCGCATCCCAAAACCATCGCCATAGTACCAATTCCACCAACTTGCAGTCACATAAGTTGTAGCAGCTAAAAAAATAACCATGATCAACCATCGGAAGCGGTTGGTAAACCAAAGTCCTAAGGCACAAATCCAGGTGAGGAGAATTATGGGTGTGTAAACGAACAATCCTTTACGATAGCTGAAAAGTATGTTGATAATTTCCGGTTGCCCGAACCGAAAACCTTCATTGCGGTAAGGCCAGATGAAAAAATGACCGGTTTGAAGGTACCACAGCAAAGGCTGAATGGCTACCAGCATCAGCAGGAGTAGGAAACCTGCCACGGTAGCCCTCATTTCATGCCCTAAAGTCTTTATGAAATCAACGAACTGCCGGGGTGTTCCGGCAAGAAAGGGAACCAGCAGGAGAAGCAACAGGTGAGTAGGACGGATCAGCAACAGCAGGGCCAGGAAAAAGCCGGTTATCAGGGATTGTCGCGGGTTCCACTTTATCAATCCCCTTAAAATACTCAATACGAATCCATTGACAGCGAAAAAGGAGTAGAGGTGCGACATGGTAGGCTGCCAGAGCGAATAGTAGAAGAGGTTGGTTCCGAAAAGGAGAAAGACGAGTAGTAAAACTGAAAGGTCACGCTGTACATTCAGTTCTTTAAAGATTTTTGCCAGGAACCACAGGCCCATGATCAGGTAAAAGAGGGATCCCAGTCCGACAAAGATTTGAAAAAGAAAGCCGTAGCCATCGGCAGGTATCCCCGTCAACCAGGAGAAAAACCAGCCGGCCAGAAAAAAGGGGAGAAGAAGCAGTGCTTCACCGGCGAAATATTTGTTGACCGGACGATGACCAAACTTTACGAGGTACCCTGGCTCATAACCCGGATCTTTCAGTAATTGTGATTCCCTATGGACCACTTTTTCGTAAGTCAGATCTCCTTCTAAGAGCAGTGCCGGAAGGTAGGCGTAATAACCTCTTCCGTCGCTGGTGATGATCTGCTTCCACCCTTCGCCATCCCGGTCGAAGATGCGCAGGGAGAGGAAAAAAGCGACCATGAAGCAACTTATCCCGAACAGTGCGGTACGCGTGGGGTTGATCCTTTTCATCTCTTGAATTCACAAACCGGCCGTTCCGGTCTGTTAACCTGTCAAAATTAGTAAAACCGGTGGATATCATTTGGTAAAGTCAATTAAATGACGTACTTTTGCAGTCCTTTTTTAAAAACCATTATTCATTAAAAGTCAAAACCGATGCTAAAACAGTATGAAACCGTTTTCATTATGACTCCCGTTTTGTCTGAAGAACAGATGAAGGAAACGGTTGAAAAGTATCAGAAGTTCCTCGTCAGCAAAGGCGCCGAGGTTGTCTTCGAAGATCACTGGGGGCTGCGTAAACTGGCTTACCCCATTCAGAAAAAATCAACCGGGTTCTACCATTTGATCGAATTCAAGGCAGAGCCCTCTCTGATCCGTGAATGGGAAGTCACCTTCAAACGCGATGAGCGTATTCTTCGTTTCCTTACCGTTGTTCTGGACAAACACATGTTGGCTTACAACGAAAAGAAACGCAACAAGGCAAAAGCCGCGAAAGAAGAAAAAGTTCAGTAACCCCTGAAAATCATTTGACATGGCAACACAACAACAAGGAGAAATAAAGTATCTGACCCCGATAGCGGTCGATACCAAAAAGAAAAAATATTGCCGCTTCAAAAAAAGCGGGATCAAGTACATTGACTACAAAGATGCTGACTTCCTTATCAAGTTCGTGAACGAACAAGGGAAACTCTTACCCCGCCGGATCACCGGTACTTCTACCAAATACCAGCGGAAAGTAGCCCAGGCAGTTAAAAGGGCACGGCACATCGCGTTGTTACCCTACATTGGTGATTTATTAAAATAAGGAGGCAGGAACCATGGAAGTAATTTTAAAACAGGATGTGCTAAACCTTGGCTACACGAATGAAAAGGTCAACGTGAAAGCCGGTTATGCCCGCAATTATCTGATCCCACAGGGGATTGCTATTCTGGCTACCGAATCCAATAAAAAAGTATTGGCTGAAACGCTGAAACAAAAAGCACACAAGGAAGCCAAGATTAAAAATGCGGCAGAGGATGTTTCCAAATCCCTGAAGGACCTGGTGGTAAAAATCGGCGCCAAAGCAGCCGAAAGCGGAAAGATCTTCGGTTCAGTCAACGCCCTCCAGATTGCGCAGGCTTTGAAAGAGCAGCATAACATCGAGATCGACCGCAAAAAGATCCATGTCGATCACGAACACATCAAGGAACTGGGTACCTATAAAGCAAAAATTCATCTCCACAAAGAAGTTCAGGTGGAGATCACCTTCGAGGTCTTTGCTGAATAGACACACTTTCTCTTAAGAAAAAACTGTACTTTTACCCGGGGATTTCCCCGGGTTTTTTTATGCTTCACCGCCAGCAAATAAAAGATGTTTCTTCCCTCAGAATGAAAAAATTCAGGGATTCCCAAAGGTTGTTTCTGGCTGAAGGTGAAAAACTGGTGGATGAGCTGCTCCAAAGCCGTTTTCAAATAGCCGGCCTCTATGCCTCGTCCCCGTGGATCGTGACTAACTTTACCCTGATCAACCGGAAAAAGATCCCGGTTTTCGAGACAGCTGTTCATGAAATGGAAAGGATGACCGCACTGGCTACCCCCAGCCCTGTACTGGCCGTGATCTGCATCCCGGAACCCCCCACCCTCCTTTCATCCACCGCGATTGGCCATTCCGATGCGCCCGTCAATCTGTTGCTTTCCCTGCTCAACGGCCCTTCCTCCGGTCTCCTTCTGGCACTTGACGGGATCAGCGATCCGGGAAACCTTGGAACCATTGTCAGGATCGCCGATTGGTTTGGGATCACGACGATCTTTTGTTCAGAAAACACGGTTGAATTGTACAACCCAAAGGTGGTCCAGGCTACCATGGGCTCCATCGCCCGCGTGGAGGTCCAATATTGCAACCTGAAGACTCTGCTGGAAGCCTGCACCGGCCGGATTCCCGTCTATGGAGCCTTCCTCGAAGGGAACAACATCCATGAAGAAGACCTCTCCGCAGGTGGACTACTACTGATCGGCAATGAGTCAAGGGGAATCTCTGAGACCCTGGAACCATGCGTCACTCAAAAAATTCGGATCCCTTCCTATGGCAATTCTCCGTTCGGGAAAGCCGAATCCCTCAACGCTTCCACGGCAACAGCCATCCTCTGCGCCGAATTCAGAAGGGTGATGAATCTGGAATAATGATGTAAACAATGCTTATGTTAAGAACCAACCTTCTTGTTTTTTTATTGTTGCTCTGGCCCGGTTTTAGTGGTTATTCACAATCGATGCCCAATATCAACAGGGTATACGACCCCTCCATAAAAACCGTACAAGTTACCAAATCGGGATTCGAGCTCTCGGCGCCGATCATTCGCCTTCATTCCGATGAACAGATCCGGATCGATTTTGATGATCTCGACCCGGAGATTAAACGTTACAAGTTTACCGTTCTCCATTGTGAATCGGACTGGTCTCCCACTACTGGTCTTGACCTGCTCGAGGTGATCGACGGATTCAGGGAAGAGAACATCGATCAGTTCGAATACTCCTACAACACCACAGTGAAATACACCCATTTTACCGCTTTCTTCCCGACCCCGAACATGCGCCCGCGCATCTCAGGAAATTATCTTCTTGTGGTGTACGAAGAGGATCCGTTCCGACCGGCATTCACCTGGCGGTTCATGGTATTTGAAACCTCTCCCGTAGTGACAAACGGCAGCGTGGTACAAAGCAGCCGCATGGAAGACCACCTGACACGTCAGCAGATCGATATGGTGGTTCATCTGAACGGATTGAGTGTGACCGACATTACACGCGAGATCAAAGTGATCATCCGGCAAAATGGCAGATGGGATAACCTGCTCAAACCAGGGCGACCGCGTTTCATCCGCGGCGATGAACTCGATTATCGTTACGACGAAACCATCGTTTTTGACGGTGGCAACCAATACCGGTCGTTTGATACCAAAAGTCTGATCTACCAGTCGGAAAGGATAGCCAAAATCAGTTTTGACACGACCAACCAGGTTTTTTTACTTCCCGACCTGCCCCGTCCATTCAAACAATATGTTTATGATGAGGACCTGAATGGACAGTATTATGTTAAAAATGAAGAACATGCTGAGAACAGCAGTACAGAAGCCGATTATGCCTGGGTTCATTTCTTCCTGCCTTATCCCTCTCAGCTTACAAACGGACAGTTCCATATTCTGGGCGACCTTACTCTGGGGGAACTTGGCCCGGAAGGACAGATGTCCTACAATTTCACCCGCAAAGGGTACGAATTGAACCTTTTCCTTAAACAAGGTTATTACAACTATCTCTATGCCCTTGCCGGCAAGGACAAACCTTATGGAGACATTGCCTTTATCGAAGGAAACCACTGGGAAACGGAGAATGAATACACCGTGATGGTGTACCTTCACGAAACAGGCACACTGTACGACCGCCTCATTGCCGTGAACTTTATCAATTCTATTCCTAAATGATCGGGATGTCTCCCGGTCTGGGCACATTAAAGGACCAAATCATCACAATTACAAAAGAAAGTGATGCCTTTACTCATTATCATTTGATAGGGACAGTGTTTCATTTTATTTTTGTGGACCAGATAAAATTTTGAAATTATGAACCCCAAATTGAAATACCTTACCCCCTTGAAACTGGTTATTTTGTTTCTCGGGATGTCGATGTTTTTTATCTCCTGTAAAAAATCGGATGATTCCACCGGCCCGAATGGAGAGACCCCCGTCAAATCCATGAAAGACCTTGTTATTCCTTATAATTTTGAATGGAACACCACAGTAAACATTGTTTTTTCAATTCAGGCGAAGGATAACAGGGACTATCCCCTGACAGGCGTCAGATTCAGGGTTTACACTGCCAGTCCTGACTCCGGAGGAGTCTACATGTTCGGTGGAGTTACTGATGCGACCGGTACCTGGACCACTACACAGCCCTTGCCCGCCTACATGACGAAAGTAACAGTGACGAACAATTATGTCGGATTGATCCGCGAACAAGTGATGGCCGTTACCGGCGGTCAGGTTACCGGATTGTTTGGAGGACTTGCTCCTAAGCCTTTACAACAAAAAGCTTCTTCGGAGATCATTCCCAGTCCCCTGCCGGGTGTTTATTACCTGGGAACCTTTAACAGCCAGGGTGTTCCCAACTACCTGGTTTCGCCCAACGATCCCGTGGATGCTGTTCTTTTGAACGACCTGAATGCCACTTTGCCCGAATACCAGCCCGTTCCGACTTACCATCCCGAATATTTAAGCAGTACGGTGCCCAATAACCTTCCCCTGACCGAATTGTGCGATCTCTGGGTGACGTATATCACTGAAGGGGCCGGATGGACCAATTCTGTTGGTTTTTTTGTCTTTGATACCGATAACCCACCTGCCAATGCTGCAGCCATCGATTCAATCAAAGTGGTCTTCCCAAACATGTCGAATGCAGGAAGCAGCGGAGGACTCAATCCCGGGAATAAAGTTTACATGGGCCGCTATCCTGCAGGAAAATCTGTGGGCTGGGTCATCTTTGCGAACGGTTGGAACGGATCGAATGTTACCAACGGAAAGTACCGGATATATTCTATTCCCTCGCTGAACCCGGAGACGGATCCCACCCTGAAAAAGCACACCATCCTGTTGCGGGATGCCACGCGCTATTCAATCTTATTAGGTTTTGAAGACTGGCGTCGCGACCAGGGGTCGGACCAGGATTTCAACGACGGTATTCTTTACATCAAGGCCAACCCGGTTACCGGTATAAACACCGATGGCATGCCACTGGTTTCGACAACACAGACCGACACCGACGGCGATGGCGTGCCCGACGTGACGGATGATTATCCATCAAATCCCCTCAAAGCTTTTAACAATTATTACCCCAATAAGTCCGGCTACGGATCACTGGCCTTCGAAGACCTTTACCCCAGCCAGGGCGACTATGATTTTAACGATCTGGTAATCAGTTACCGTTTTAATCAGATCACCAATGCCCTGAACCAGGTGGTAGAAGTTCATGCCGAACTGATCCCCGAAGCCATGGGCGCTACCCTCCATAATAGTTTTGCTTTCCAGATGAACCTCGCTGCAAATTTGGTACAATCGGTTTCCGGTAACGAACTCAGGCATGGTTTCATCAATGTTGCTGCCAATGGCGTTGAATCCGGCCAACGTAAAGCGGTCATCGTGGTGTTTGATGATGCCTGGGATCTGCTTCCCCCTGCCGGAGGCGGGATTGGGACCAATACAGAACCCGGAGCTCCTTATGTTATCCCTGATACCCTTAACGTCGTCGTTACCCTGAGCCAACCGGTTCCACAATCGGACATCGGACTTCCTCCCTACAATCCTTTCATCATTATCGACCGTAACCGTGTAAGGGAAGTCCATCTACCCGATTACCCTCCCACCGATCTGGTTGACGGCTCCGATTGGGGAGATTATTCCGACGACAGCAACCCGGCAATTGGCCGCTATTATAAGACGCAAACCAATTTACCCTGGGCCATCAACATCTCCGATAAGTTCAGCTATCTCTACGAAAAAGAAGCCATCAACACGGGTTACCTGAAGTTCAACGCATGGGCTGAGAGCGGAGGCGCCCTTTATCCCGATTGGTACGTCAATACCGCCGTCGGCTACAGAAACAGTTCGAAGATATACAACCATTGATCCACCCTGCGAACAAGCCGCTTCTTCAGTCTTTCCTCCTGTTGTCAGCGCTTTTGATCTTCACTCAATGCAAAAAAGATACTGCTGACAACGATCTTCCGGGTATTTCTTCGGGAATGGACGGACTCATCATCGAGCGGCTTTTCAACTGGTCGCTTACACGGGAAGTCGCAGTACGAATCACAGCACTGGATGGGAATGGCCATCCGATACCCCATGTCCGGTTCGATATTTATCAAGGCAGTGTACAGTCACCGGGAGAACGCACTTTTGCCGGGGCCACGGACTCCACCGGCGTTTTCGTGACCAACATGGTTTTCCCGATGGATGCGGAAAAAGCAGTGGTAAAGACCTTTTCTCAAGGTACTGCCGTCGTTCGTGAAGTTACTATCTCTGACAACGCTCTAATTACTGTTTTTGAAGGGTTGGAACGAGATACCACCACCGACAGTGACTGGGACTACATACCCGATGCATTCGATGACTACCCGGCGGATACTGCTCAATCATTCAATAATTATTTCCCCTCGGAAAATCATTTCGCGACGTTGGTTTTCAACGATTCCTGGCCGGGAGAGAGCAATTATGACTACAATGATGTAGTAATCCGTTACCGTTGCAACTACATCACCAATTTTTTCAACCAGGTGGTTGAAGTTGACATTACCCTGGTTCAGGAAGCGGCCGGGAGTACCCGTCACAATGGTTTTGGAATCCAATTCCGGCTGGATCCTTCCTTATTCGACACGGTGAGCGGATCCCGCCTCACCACGGGGACAATTCATACGGAACTGAAAGGATATGAATCGGTCCCGGGTACGATGATAGTGATCGCTTATGATGACGGGAGAAGCCTCTTTGAAGGAGGTGATCTTCCGGGGCCCGTCAATACTGTACCGGGAGTTGCTTACAGGAAGCCGGATACCTTGTCTCTTCGCATTGTATTGCCTGAAAACCAATCAATTCCGGTGATCATGTTCGGTCTCCCTCCCTTCAACCCCTTCATTTTCACCGATGGCGACCGGAGCCATGAAATCCATCTTCCCGATCATCCTCCCACTGCCCTGGCGGATACTACCTTGTTTGGAACACTTTCCGATAATTCGCAGCCTTTGATATTCAGATATTACAAGAACCGCAACAACCTGCCCTGGGCTTTGCATTTTCCGGGCGAATTCAGCTACCTCACCGAAGGATCGGCCCTCATCCGGGGCTATCCCAAATTCGGTGGTTGGACGGAAAGTGACGGTTCCGCTTATCGTGACTGGTATTACAAGGAGGGCCAGGGATACCGCAATGAAGGGTATTTATACAGTCATTGAGGTTCAGAAAGGATAACCGATCCCAAAATTCCAGACGATATCCTTTAACTGCATTTTATCGAAGTACCAACGGTCATTTTCAGGATACCAGGGCACCCTTAGCGGGATGGCAGGATCGAGACGGAAGATGAAGAAGTCAAAATCAAGCCTGATTCCAAATCCCGCGTCAATGGCCACTTGTTTAAAGAATCCGGGAAAAGAGAATTTTCCTCCCGGCAGATCGGCCGTCTCTTTCAATAACCAGATATTGCCGGCATCAACGAAGAGTGCTCCGCGGATCCATTGGTAGATGGGAAACCGGTATTCGATGTTGGCTTCCAGTTGGATGTCGCCGATTTGATTGAAAGTGTTTTCCTCCTCCGAATGATAGCTTCCGGGCCCAAGGTAGTACATCTTCCATCCCCGCATACCGTTGGCGCCACCCGCAAAGAAAGCCTTTTCGAAAGGCAGCACGGTGGAGTTTCCGTACGAAATCCCGATCCCGCCATAAAACCGGTAAACCATCGAGAATTTATTGCCCAGGATGTTAAAGTAGCGGAAATCGACATCGGGACGGATGTATTGTGAATAGGGTAAACCGAAGAAATTGTACATCCCGCTATCGCTCTTTTTAAGGTTGAAGAGTTTGTCGATCGCGTAAATCAGGTTGCCGCCTGTCTCAAAATTGGAGCGGATATAAAAGAAATCTTTGACTTTGTTAACCTTTTGGTTGCTGAAAGTAAAGCTGTATTTCAGTCCTGCCACAATGTGATCGGTATACTGATTCCTGAGTCTCCGGTCGGATTGTGAATTGATGACAGAGTCGAAATAAGCATCGGCAAAGACCCTGACCAGAGAAATTTCAGCGGGGTTGAGGATGTGGCGGATTTTTTCATTCTGCATCCAGGTGTATCCGAAAGTGATGTTGGAGATGTGCCGATCGTAGTCCTGCTGATGCTGGTAATTGTACCCCACGGTGATGGTCGTTTTGGGTTTGAAATTTTTCGACATTTTTTCAGGGCGGATGGGTAGCAGGAACTGGGGAAAAGTGAGTGAAGCGTTCGCGCCCAGCTCGATGGTGTTGAAGAAGGCAGAGCCTCCGGTGCTTCCCGAAGCTTGCATCTGAAGGGATCCGCTGAGGTTGATCCTGAAAAGTTGTGCTCCCCTGAACACATTGCGATTCTGGTATCCTATATTACCTTGTATCCCGAAAGCCCCGCCCGAGTTGGTTCCGTCGGTGGTCACGGTAAAAGAGTGTGCCGGCGATCGTGACAACTCCACTTTGCAATTGAGGATATCTTTTCCGGGGCCTCTTATCGGCGACGGATCGGGGGTCTCCTCAAATTCCAGGTTGATGTAACGAAATACCTGTAAACCAGATAGTTGCGAATAGGTTTGATTGATGTCAGTCAGGTTGTAGGTGCCTCCCGGATAGAGAAAAATGGACTGGGCTATGGTTCGGGGTTTGACTTTGAATTTATTACGTGTGAGAAAGTAGAAAGTACCCGGCGGTTGTCCTTTGATGGCACTCTCATAATGCTTAACCAGCGTGTCGTAGCGCATGGTATCGGTCATCAGGTGATCGAATTCGGGATAAACAAAAATCTTGTTGATAAAGTATCTTTTGTGAGGAACTGGCAGCGCGAGTCCGAAATTTCCGATGGAGGGGGCTACCGGGTTGGTGATCTCAAGGGTGATCGCGACACGTTTTTGATTTAAGTTGGTATCGACCCGGTAAACGATATAGATGTTCGAGAAGTTGTAAAAACCGTAATTCTGAAGGTTGGAGGTGATCCGGCTCCGTTCACTGTCGAGCAGGTAAGTATCAAAATTTGCACCCTTCCGGATGAGGCTTCTGGTCGTGTCGCGGAACACGAACCGGGCCACCTGGGTATCGGGTATGGCATAATAGATCTCTCTGACCGTGTAAGGTTTTGTTGTTTTCACCAGGTATTCAACAATGGCTTTCTTTTTATGGAAAATGACCGTATCTCTGATGGTGGAATGAAAATAACCTTTGTTGGTAAGATACATTCCCATCTGCTTTGCAGTGACGGTTATCATGCCTGTATCCAGCAAAACCGGGGCGGTTCCCACCTTGGTCCTGAGCCATTTCTTGAATTTCGAATCTTCTCCCTGGCTTCCCAGGTTATAAAAGGCAATGTTGGTCCGGAATAACCCCAGAAGTTTCTTGTTGGGTCTTTGCTGAAGGTAAGGGTCCAGATCTTCGGCCGGTACCGACCGGGGAGTCAGTTTGATCCTGTTTCCGGTCAGGAGGTATTCGTTGGGTGCAAAGTTTTTTGTCACGTTGCATCCGGTCATCATCTCCATGAGGAGGAGCAGGAGGAAAGCCCTGGTGAAGGTTCTGCGATTTGTAGTCCGGATTTGCAAACAAGTCCTATTTTTCAATCAGGATGCTGCGGTTAATGGTACCGGCTTTGGTTTCAACCCTCACGACATAGATCCCTGTCGGGAGGCTGGTGGTGGAGATACGGCTCTCTTTACCGCTCAACGCCTGTTCAAGGAGCTGTTTCCCGGTGGTGGTATAGACCTTCACGCCCACCATGTTCTCCATGGAACGGAGGATCAGGTAATCTTTTACAGGATTTGGATAAACCAGCAGGGCATCCTGCGAGAGGTTTTCCACGCCCATCAAGTTTCCGATACCCCCATTCAGCAGAGCCGGCGTGAAGAGGTTCCCGTCGTAATCGGAGAATTCCAGGGGTGTGGGGGAAGTGTTCCAGATTACCAGTGCCGGTTCGGTTGTTTTGGTCATAAAATGAAGATGACACAATGGTTTGTCATTGACAGTGATTCCTTTCAGGTCTGCAGCCCATACAAAGGTCAGTTGGCCCGGAACGGGAACACCTGTCAACACATTATCGATTCCCTCGTACCATGTGTCAGCCCCGGTAAATGTGAGTTTCGAAGGATCATAGCTGATGGAGAACTGGAAGGATCCCATGTTTTGGAGATCGTTGGCATAAACGGGGATCACAACTTCTCCTTCTGCGGGATCGATGGTGCCTATCGTCAGAGCGCCGGAAGTTGCTTTGGTAACTTCCGGGGTGCTGTTTCCTTTACCCGATGGGACATAGGATGCGTTGGCATCGCCATAACATAAACCGTTGAAATTCAGCGAAGTGTTTGCTCCGCTGATCGTTACAGGCGTGTTGTTAAAGAGCCAGTCGCCAACGGTAAAAGAGTTGGTGACGCCGCCGATTCTCTTTTTGATCAGTAGTACATCGGCTGCGGTAAGGCTTCCTGAACCGTTCACATCACCGGAGGCCAGAAAGATTCCTTCAAGGAGAGCGATGTTGCCGATATGTTTACGGTAAAGCAATACATCAAGTGCTGTGACGCCGCCCCAGGGTTTGGCAGTAGCCGGTTCCAGGGTATAATTCCCATTGATCAATCCGCCGAAGGAGTAGCTTCCTGAGGCTGAAGTGGTGGTCGTAGCGATCACCGAACCCTCATTGTTTTTGAGGTTAAGGGTGATACCGGCCAGCGGGGTGGGGGTGGGGCCGGGGTAGGTGACTACTCCTGTCAGAGAAAAGGTTGTTGCGGCATTCAGGGTGAAGCAACCGATGCGGGTTTTCCAGTTCGACGCGTTGGTGGTTTGGTAATACTCCTGGGTGTACCAGAATTTTGAGGGGTCGGAGGGATCGACGTTCATGGCGCTGTAATCGCCCCAGCGGCTCGGGGTACCGCTCCAGGTATTGGTTTGGGAGCCAAGACCTTCTTTGATGACCCCTTCCTGGACGGTCATTTCATTCAGCGGGTCGCCGGCTAAACGGCCTGTGTAGTAAACCGACGGGAATTTGGTGCTGCTGGAGATAGAGTAACCCAGGGCAATATCGCCTGCAGGGTTCATGGCAATACTGCCCATCCAGCGCGAGTGGGCATCGGGTGCGTAAGTACCTTGCTGATAGATGGACCATGCGTCGGTTCCGGTTTTCCGAAGTTCAAACCACCGTATTCCGGCCTTGTTGGAACCTACGTTCACGGTTCCGCAAGCAACCATTGAAAAGTGATCTTCGAAAGTGCGGAACTGTAACCGGAACATTAAACGACCGGAGAGGGCATCGAGTTTCACGGAGGTACCTTTTTGAACGATACCACCGGTGATGTTCCCGTTAAAAGCGCTGACATTGAGCAAAGCATGTTGCTGGTAAGTAGAAGCGCTCGGGTTGGTCCAGTCCACGTGGAAAGCATACATTCCAAGACGGTCGGGACTATCATTCAGATAGGTAAAATAGTTAGGGGTGCCCACCGGAGGGAAAGTCCCGTCACAATCGGCCGGAAGTACGGCGTACGGCTCGGTGGCTGCATTCAATGAGAAAGTGACCATGTTGGCTGTAGGGTCACCCGCCAGCATCTTGGTCCGGTTCATGGCAACGGCGCCGGTGCCGACATAGTTCAGGCTGTTGGCTGAAAAACGGTTCATGGTCATGTAATAACCATCGGGCCAAACACCAATCTTCGGGTAGTCGGGCATATCGCTAAATTGGAACTGGTAACGGTACCACGATCCAGTGGGATCGCCGGTAGCACTGATGGCCACCATTTCATAGAAGGGGCCACTTGGGTAATTGGGCAATGAAAACTGTGAAAAGAGCCAGCGGTCAGCCTCTTCGTCGTACAGCACGATTCCGTCGCCATCATTGCTGTTGTTGGGCATTCCGGAAAAGATGGAACTGTTGTTCAGGGGGCCCAATACCAGGGTTCCGGTTTTGCTATAAATGGCGTATTTACAGTTGACTTCCTGGAAATAGTAATCAGGACCCACGTCACCGTCGGTATCCGGCGGGCACAAACCCATCGTATTTCCGACCCCGTCAAAAGATTGTTCGACTGAGTCTGTTTCCCGTGGTCCGTTCCACGATTGAACCATGGGATCAGAAGCACGGGGATCATCTGTATCTGCTGAACGAAAACGCTCGTGATGGAGCATATTTTTCACCACCCCGTCTTTCCAGGTCCTGTCCGCTTCATCGGGAAGGTTCTTAACCATTTCCCGTAACGGCGGAGAGACATCAAAGTAGGTCGCTTGGATAACAATGGGTTTAGGGGCCTCCTGCTGCCCGTAAGAGAGGAAAACAATCAGGGAAAAAGCCCCAAAGAGCGTAAACAGTTTTTTCATGGATCTGGTTTTACGATTTTTTGGTAAAGTTAAAGAACTTTTAATTTCACCGCTAAGCCCGGTAGAATTTCTTGTAAAAGGTCACTTGAAATAAATCCCGGTTCCTACGATGAATACTTCACCCCGGACAACACTTTTTTTAACAAAAGAACTTTTCTTCTCTGGCTTTGTCATACCGGGGGCGAGGCCAGAGATAATCGACCCAGCCCTGCCCTTTTTCAAATAATCACGGGAAAAGTCAAGTTTCACAGCGTCACACAGGCTGGCTACCCCGGAAATTTGTATTTTCGCATCGTAATCAAACCCTTATGAAACAACGATACCTGATCTTCTGGTTTTTCCTGGTAATCAATCTTCCGGCTTTTGCCCAGTGGACCCTTTGTAATCCAGGCCATGGCAACGTGTACACAATGGAAGTGTGTGGCGATACCATCTTTGAAGGAACCCTGGAGGGAATCTATGTTTCGACCGATCATGGAGCCACCTGGAATGAATCTGGCGAGGGACTGGCCTATCCGATCGTCAGGGATCTTTTAACATTGGGAGATAAGCTCTTTGCCGCTACCGATTCCGGGATATACGTGACCACCGACCGGGGTTTGTCATGGAACCCGGCCTGTGAAGGGCTTACGGGTTACCAGGTTTCGGCATTGTGCAGCAATGATTATGGCCTGTTCGCAGCTACTTTCGATGGCGGAGTTTTCGTTTCGCAGAATGAAGGAAACTCCTGGAACCCTGTAAACAACGGTTTGGAAAATCCTGAAATTCATGCCCTTGCATCACGCGGTGATGAGTTATATGCCGGAACGATGGGCAATGGCGTCTATCGTTCAGTGGATAACGGGAACTCATGGTTCCCCATCAATGATGGACTTGCCTCTCTTTATATCAAATCGCTTTACACCTGGAACGGAAGGATCTGGGCCGGTTCGATGGGAGGATTCCGCATTCTTGAGCCTGGCGCCATGGAATGGAGCGACGTCAATGGTACCCTGTTGTATGATGTACGCTCTTATACCCCTTATGGAGATAAACTTTTCATCGGTACCGACGGCGGAGGTGTTTTTTATACTCCCGACAATGGATTGAACTGGATCAAGTGCAATGAAGGCTTCCATGACATGACCATTTACTCGATGGCCGTTTGCGGACCCTGGGTTTTCGCGGGTCAATGCTGTGGGAACGGCCTCTGGCGAAGGCCAGTAGAGCAATGCGTAGGATTTAATTCCCCTGATGTACTCGGGCAGGTTGCCCTGTATCCCGTTCCTTTCAATAACCGTTTCACGATGGAACTTCCTGATATTCAATCTTCGGAGAGCATCAGAGCTTCCCTTTACGATGCTTCCGGCCACCTTCTCTATTCCCGGGATATAGCGGAGAAAAAAACGGTTATCCCGGTTGCCAACCCTTCGCCGGGAATTTATTTCCTGCAGATTCAGACCTCCTCAGGAAACCTTCTCAGGATGGTTACTTCCTACGGTCGATGAGGATAAACAGAATGGCTGTGTGCGTTTCAGAACTGAAGTGTGACAGTACCATAGAGTACCCGTCCCGGTTCAAACAGCCGTTCCGTACTGCCCACCATCCTGCGGTTCAGATGCTCATAATAGGGGGTGTCGAACAGATTGTTGATTCCTCCTGAAAGGGTCGCAAACCGGCAGGGTTTATAGGTGATCGACAAGGTTGCGGTGACGAACCCCGGGGTGTTTTGTTCTCCATAGGATTGAGAAATGCGGTATTGCGGGCTTACAAACCGGATGGTAGCCCCCGGGATCAGTTTATCTTTGAAGAATTTCCATGAAAAACCAATGGATCCCTCCAGGGGGGGGATTTCCGGGAGAGGATCATTTTTCACTGTCTCCTGTCCCACAACCTGACCGCCCGAAACAATGTATTTCATTGCTTCCGGTTCGAATCCGTATGTCGCTGCCGCAGTCGCAACTACCTCCCACTGTTTCCCGACCGGTGATTGCCAGGAGAGCTCAAAACCGGTAAGATATGCCCCATTGGTGTTGAAAAACTGCTTCACTCCTGGCGCTCCCTGAGTGGAGGGTTTGATGAGGGAAGGTGGAAGTACTTTCCCGATGATGTAGTTCCGGATCCAGGAAAAAAAACCGCCCACCGACAAAAGACCCAGGTCCGGGGTGGTGAAATCAAAAGCTACATCGGCCTGGTAGTTCTCCTCGGGTTTCAGTTGAGGATTGCCCAGGTAGTCGTAAGCGTCGTACTGTACCGGCATAAGCCTGATGTACCGTTCCAACAGTGAAGGACTTCTTGATCCTTTACCCAGGGAGGCCCTGAGGGAAAGCCATCCGGTGAGTTGCTTTTTGATCCCCAGGCTGAAACTTACGTTGAAAAAACCGGAAGTCAGATCATCAAAATATGCCACGCCTTCCCTGACCAACCGGAAGGTGTCGCCGGAAGCGGCCTGGTTGTAGTCGAGCCGAAGGGCTGCCACCCATTCGACTGCATTGACAGGTATCTTGTATTCAGCGAAGAGTGCAGCATTGTTGGAAGTGGCATTTAACCAAACGTTAGCGTGTTTCACTGAAACGAAGGTATCTCCAGCCATGATCATTTTCATGGTCATTACCTTGTCCCCATCTTTATACACGTGTTCATAGTCTCCCCCGACGAGAAACCGTTGCTTCCCGACGGTGAATTGCCCGGTGAATCTCCCTCCGGCACTCCGACTGTTAACTGTAGTAACGGCCTGCATCAAGCTGGCTGTAGGACGATTCAGGTTATCCATTACATGATGCACGGCCGTGAAATACCCCTGAATCTCGGTGCTATGTAACGTTTTTCCCGGATTTTTTCCTGTATAACGAATTATTGCCACTTGGGTCTGGTCTGTTCTTTCATCCATGGGAAGGGCAGGGTACATGACATTTTTTCCCTGGTTATACGAATAGTCGAGGATCAGTTGATGATTTCGGGAAAGAAGGAATCCGATAGCCGCGGTACCATACAGTTTGTTGAACGAGGTATTGAAAATCTCCTGATTCCCGGCCCGATAGCTGCCGTATCCTTTGTACCCACCGCTGGCGTTGAAAAAGACGAAGCGGTTGCCACCCGATAACGTGAGGTGTTCCCTTTGACCGTTCCAGTTGGTTTCGAAACCGTAGAGGAAGGAACCATGGATCTCCGGGTGGTCGCAGGGTCGGGGTTGGACCGTTTCAAGGTTGATCAGTGCACCCAGGACAGGGCCATATTTCAGGACGTAGGGGCCCTTGAGCAGTTCAATCTTTTGAATGTTCTCGCTTTCCACGTGGGAAGCAGTCGGATCCATCCGGTTGGGGCATCCTCCTTCGATCCTGACTCCGCTGTTCAGAACGACAGAGACCTGGTTGTATTTGAACCCACGGACAACCGGATCGATTCCGATGCCCCCTTTCCGAATTCCGGATACGTTGGGCTCTTTCCGCAGAAAATCACCGATATCCCTGATGGCGAATGTTTCCATTTCGAGGAAAGGGATGACCAGGATGGGATAAAGTTTGCCGGTTTTTCCGATCACTTCTACCTCGCTAAGCTTCAGGGTGTCGTGCGGGAGGTTGCCTTGTGCGTGAAGGGTTTTGGGGAAAATACAGCCAAATACGGCGACCGTGATCAGAAAAACCAGGTGAAAAGGATTGTCAAAGCAGCAGGTTCCCATGGTTAAACTTTGATATAAGAGGGTCAAAAATAGCCATTATATGAACAGAAGTTCACTATATTTGTCATTTCTCTTGTCAATGTCAAGGCCCAAACAAAAACGGATGGTCTCCCGTCCCCCTGTAATGGAGGGATTTAAACCATTTGGCATTCCAATGGCAGATCTTGAGCCGGTGGTCCTTTTATTCGAGGAGTATGAAGCGATCCGGTTGTTGGATTACCAGGGGATGACCCAAATGGAGGCTGCCCATGAGATGGCGGTTTCGCGGCCCACCCTGACGAGGATTTACGAAAAAGCCCGCATGACGCTGGCGGAGGCTTTCGTTGAGGGGAAGGCCATTTTCATCGCGGGGGGTAATTTTCATACCGAAGAATATTGGTATCGCTGTGAAGAATGTCACCAAATCCTGATTGGTGACAAGGAGATGAAAGGATGTACTGTCTGCCGGTCGAGGCATATCCGGAAGCTCTCGGATCAGCCGTCGAAAGCCGATCAGGAGAAGAAGGAAAACCAACCTGGTTTTTGCATCTGCCTCAGTTGTAATACACGGATCCCGCATCTGCCAGGTGTCCCCTGCAAGAATGGTATTTGTCCCCGGTGCGGGAAACCGATGATCCGGGAAAACAGTTATCATCACCTGCTTTACAAGAAAAAGAAGGGTTTGTGACGAACCATCTC
>ERZ1645192.386-NODE-386-length-36089-cov-6.039546_pt1 | contig 36089 bp, 23 predicted proteins | sample MGYA00575354_ERZ1645192 | MGnify/ENA primary metagenome ERZ1645192 (study PRJEB40844, sample SAMN11349763) | freshwater sediment metagenome | isolation source: river sediment | host: Sediment | place: India: Faizupur Khadar , New Delhi | collected 2017-02-21 ...
CGGATCACCAGGATCTTGAGCAACGCCAATGTGAATCTCTGCTGGCTCACCATTGCCAACAGCGGAAGCTTCGGAGTAATGAAGTTTCTTGTGGACAGGGTCGATGCGGCGATGGCTGCCCTGAAAGCAGAGGGTTGCATGGTGTCGCTGCTGGAGGTGCTGGCGGTGGAGGTCGCTCACAAACCTGGCGCGCTTCAAATTGTCGCAGACCTCCTGGGACAGCACGATGTCAACCTGGCAAATTGCTCAGGATTCATCAGCAATCACAAAGCGATCCTCATTGTGGAACTACACCAGGTGGAACAGGCCAGCAGGGTGCTGCAGCAAAACGGCTTTAAACTCCTGTCACAGGCGGAAATGCTGAACCTCTGAGAGATATCAATCCGAAACCTTTTGCCGAAGGGCTTTCTTGCTTGCATGCCTGGCCTTGTCGGCCAGCATGCGCTCCTTGGCTCGCCGACTGCGTCTGCGCTTCTGTCTCCGGATCCTCTCCCGTTCGGCTTTTCTCGCCTCTGACAGACCTTTGTTCGCATCTTCGAGTTTCTTGACGAGCAGTTTTCTGGCGAGGAATCGGTTCAGTCCCTGCTGTCTCGTGTCCTGGCACTTAACCTGCAAGCCGGTCGGCCTGTGCAGGAGCATGACACATGTAGATACCTTGTTAACGTTCTGGCCACCGTGTCCTCCAGAGCGGACGAAGCTCTCATCCAGATCCCGCTCCTCAATGCCCAGAGATCTCATCTGCAAGAGCAATTGCTCCTCCTTGTCGGCGCTGACTGGAAAAAGACCCATGCAGAAGATTCTGCTTGGCCGGTACGCAGGAGCAAGAAGGAAACAACTTGATGCAATAGCCAGCACAGCTAGGGTGTTGGCGGAATGAGACTATTGTTCATCGGGGATGTGGTGGGTCAGCCTGGACGGCGCGCCGTGGAGCAATTGCTGCCTTTGTTGCGGAAGTCACACAGCGCGGACGTGGTGATTGCCAACGGCGAAAACTCCGCCGGCGGCGCAGGCATCACCCCGGGAACTGCCAAAGAACTCCTGGAAGCGGGCGTGGACGTGATCACCAGTGGCGACCACCTGTGGGATCAAAAGGAAGTCATCGAACTGCTGGCCACAGACGCGCCATTGATCCGCCCGGCTAATTATCCCCAAGGCACGCCAGGGCAGGGGAGTCTTGTCTTGAGAAAGCAAGGGTTGGCCCCGGTAGGTGTTCTCAATTTGCAGGGACGGACTTTTATGCCCGCCCTGGAGAATCCTTTTTCTGTTGCCACTGTGGAGGTCCAGCGGTTGCGCAAGGAGACTCCCATCATCTTCGTCGATATGCATGCGGAGGCTACATCCGAAAAAGTCGCGCTGGCTAGAATGCTGGATGGAACCGTCAGCGCCGTCGTGGGCACTCATACACACGTCCAGACGGCGGACGAGCAAATCCTGCCGGGCGGGACCGCTTTCCTGTGCGACGCGGGTTTCACCGGGCCGCATGATGGGGTGATCGGACGGACGGCCGAACCTGTCATCAGGAGGTTCCTTTCGGGCATGCCCCAGCGGTTCGATGTGGGCAAGAATGATGTCAAGTTGCAGGGCGCATTGATAGAAATTGATGACGGAACGGGCCGGGCCATGTCCATCACCCGAATCTCCCATACTTGCGTTTAGCGTGATATGCCCAAACCCGTAAAATCACAATGGGATTTTGGGGAGTTATTCTCCAAGGAGCAGATCCAGAAGACGCTCACCGTCGGCGAACTGACCGCCCAGATTAAGCGCCTGCTCGAAAAAAACTTCGGCGAGGTGCAAGTTGGCGGTGAGATTTCCAACCTCAAAGTGCAGGCATCCGGGCACATTTACTTCAGCCTCAAGGATGCTTCGGCGCAACTGAGTTGTGTCTTGTTCCGCGGCGAATTGCATGTGGACCGCTCGTTGATCGAGGATGGGCGAAAGGTCGTAATCCGGGGGCAGGTGACGCTCTACGAGCCGCGCGGACTTTACCAGTTGAGGGTCTCAGGAATTGAATTGCAGGGCCTGGGAGCACTTCAGGCCGCATTTGAAAAGCTGAAACTAAAACTAAAGAACGAAGGGCTCTTTGCGCTGGAACGCAAGCGACTCCTGCCTCGCTTTCTGGCCAGCATCGGCATGGTCACTTCGCCCACGGGCGCCGCCATCAGGGACGTCTTACACGTCATGCAGCGTCGCAATCCCGTTATCCAGATTGTCCTCGCACCATGCAGGGTGCAGGGTGCCGGGGCTGCCGACGAGGTAGCTGCGGCAATCGGGTTGCTAAATGATTACAGCGCACGGTTGGTTCAAAGGAAACTGCCCGGCCAACTCGACTGCATACTGATCACGCGAGGCGGGGGCAGTCTTGAGGATCTTTGGCCGTTCAACGAAGAAGTCGTGGCACGGGCCATTTTTAACTCAGCGCTCCCGGTTGTCTCCGCTGTTGGCCACGAAGTCGATTTTACCATTGCTGACTTCGTTGCGGATCTCCGGGCCGCAACCCCAAGTGCGGCCGCCGAAATACTCACCGAGGGTGCGTTTGGGGCTTCCCGTGCGATGGATGAAAATCAGGAAAGGCTCCGGCGGCTTGCGGTCCAACAGTTGCAGCGGCGGCTGCTTGCGTTCGAACAAACTACGGAAAGATTCCAAAGGGTGCACCCGCTGCGTGCCATTGAAGCCAGGGGACAGCAACTCGACGACCTTCTTTCAAGCCTCAGCCGGTCCGCTCGAACAGGCTTGCGTCAGCAGCGTGCGGCTCACCAGACATTGGTTGAACGGCTGACACGATCACGGCCGGGAATGGTGCTCGCGCGAAGACATCAGACGCTTCTAGGATACGTTCAGCGATTGATGGAGCTGGTTCGAAGTCAGCTTCATATCCGCTCGCGGGCGCTGGGATCGTCCATCGACGCCTTGAGATTCCTGGGCCCCGAGCAAGTGTTGTCGAGAGGCTACTCCATTACCATGACTGAAAGTGGCGCTATCGTAAGCGATGCGAAAACATTGCAGAAAGGTGGGTTGATTACCACGCGCCTCAAGACCGGCCTTGTCTCCAGTCGTGTGCAGCGGGTGGAAGACCACTGAGTTTTATTTAGTCCTGGGCTGCCCGAGATCTTGGGCCTGAAGAAACTCCGTCGCAGGCAGTCTTCCCCGAATTCCCCATAATCGCAGCGTCGCCTTTCGGAACGAGCCAGGTGGACCGCACAATCGTATGCTCGTCTGCTCTATTTCGCCTTTTCTTCCATAACAATCACGCTATGTTGAGTAATGTCCGAGTCATGGTCAGCGTGGCCAGAGAGCTTGGGGCATTGGCCTTTTTTGGAAGATGGACTTAGCACACATACGGAATTTCAGCATTATCGCTCATATCGATCACGGGAAAACGACGCTGTCGGATCGCCTGTTGCATCGCACGGGGACCATTTCAACCCGGGAAATGGAAGATCAAATGCTGGATTCTATGGACCTTGAGAAAGAACGGGGCATCACGATCAAGGCGCACCCTGTCACGATGCTTCATTCGGCACCGAACGGGGAAGTCTATGAATTGAATCTGATAGACACTCCAGGCCATGTGGACTTTTCCTACGAAGTGTCCCGAAGCTTGAGTGCTTGTGAGGGGGCCTTGTTGATTATAGATGCTGCTCAGGGTGTGGAGGCTCAAACGGTGGCAAATGTCCACCTGGCCATGAAGCAGAACCTGGCGATCATCCCGGTGATCAATAAGATTGATCTTCCGCACGCAAACGTGGATCAGGCGCGTCAGCAGTTGGAGGATATCCTTGCTATCGCCGGAGACTCGGCTTTGCTGGCCAGCGCCAAGGAAGGAATCGGCATCGACGAAATACTTGCCGCAATTGTGCAGAGAATTCCGCCGCCCAAAGCCACGGCGGCCCAAAGCCTGCAGGCGCTGGTCTTCGATTCGTACTTTGACACTTACAAGGGTGTCGTCACACACGTCCGCGTGTTCAACGGCGAATTAAGGCCGGGCAGCACAGTCAAGCTGTTGCATTCCGGCCGGAATGTGGAAGTCAAAGAGGTCGGAAGTTTTAATCCGAAGCCTTACGTGCGGGAAAAGCTTGAAACCGGGGAAACAGGGTACATCACCGCAAACATCAAGAGCCCGCAGGAAGTCAAAATGGGCGACACTATCACGGACAGCCGCAACCCGTCGCCGCCGCTGCCCGGGTTCATGGAGATTCATCCGATGGTGTTCAGCGGCATTTACCCGATCAACACGGCCGACTATGAGCATCTGAAGGCAAACCTGGCCAAGCTGCAACTCAACGATTCCGCGTTCGTTTACCAGGCCGAAACCTCCGTGGCGCTGGGATTCGGTTTTCGCTGCGGGTTCCTTGGTCTGCTGCACCTTGAAATCGTTCAGGAACGTCTCCGGCGCGAATACGGGATGGACATTATTGCCACCTATCCCAGCGTCGTGTATCGAGTGACACTCACCGATGGGTCGGTCAAAGAAATCGACAATCCCGCTTTCCTGCCCGAGCCCAATTACATCGACAAAATCGAGGAACCGGTGGTGAAGGCGTTCGTAATCTGCCCAAACGAAAACATCGGCGATATGATGGCGCTGATTTCCGAAAAGCGCGGGATCGTCGAACACACGGAGACGCTGGACAGCCGACGCGTGATGCTCACAGGCGTGCTGCCGCTCAACGAAATCCTTATAGATTTCCACGATCGAATTAAGAGTATCACGCGCGGTTACGGATCGATGGACTATGAACACGCCGGATACCAGGTGTCGGAAATGGTAAAGCTGGATATGCTCGTGAACGGCGAGTCTGTGGATGCCTTCTCCTGCATCGTTCACCGCGATAAAGCAGAGGGCAGGGGACGCGCTCTGGCCGCAAAGTTAAAGGAGGTAATCCCCCGCCAGCAGTACGCGGTGGCCATCCAGGGAGCAATCGGTGGAAAGATCATCGCACGCGAGACCGTTAGCGCACTGCGCAAGGACGTAACCGCCAAGTGTTATGGCGGTGACATCACGCGCAAACGGAAGCTTCTCGAGAAGCAGAAGGAAGGAAAAAAGCGGATGAAATCTGTGGGATCTGTGAACATACCACAGGAAGCTTTCATCGAGGTGCTGAAGGCCTGATCCGCCAAACCGGAGACCAACCATGGCCGAGCCCAAAAACAAGAAAACCATAGTCAAACAGGCTGCTACTCCTGCTCCCGAGGCGCCTGCTCTTGACCCCGCTGATTACCCTCGCCGCTCACGCCTGGGCTTTATTGCCGCCTGGTTCGCATCACGCCAGCTTAGGATTGCTGTGTCAATGCGCCGGCATGTGAAAAAGTTGTTGAATCATCAGCGGGATATCCTTTCACCGCAGGCGTCTGAAAACGTGCAGCGGGCACTGGCCGACCTGGGCACAGTGATGCACGCAAGGGCAGGGAAGGCGGATCTCGTCCGACAGATGGAAATGCTGGAAAAGACTGCAAACAAATGGCTCAGGCCCTATCCCAACCCGGCTTGGCGGGAAAACGTCGAGGTGCTCCTTGTGGCCCTTGCGGTCGCCATGGGGATTCGAACGTTCCTCCTCCAGCCATTTAAGATCCCCACAGGATCAATGCAGCCAACACTCTATGGTGTCACATCCCAAAATTTGCTTGCGGAACGTCCGGATTTCAAAGTGCCCACGGGCATGGAGCGTTTAAAGCAGTGGTTTCAGGGGGTGTCCTACCTGCGGGTGTATTCCAAGGTGGATGGCGAACTGCAACAGGTGCGACCGCCGATGAGGCTGCTGATATTCAACATCAAGCAGACCTTATACATCGGAGGCGTTGCCCACACCATATGGTTCCCGCCAGACTATGGGGCGGTATTATTGGAACAACGGGCGAGTCTCCGTTTGGGTCAGCATTTTGCCAAGGGAGAGGAGTTTGTGCGATTAAAGATCGCGTCTGGAGACCATTTGTTTGTGGATCGGTTGTCCTACAACTTCACGTCGCCGAAGCGCGGGGAGATCATTGTCTTTGAAACGCGAGGGATACCGGCTGAACGGCGCGAAATGCCGCCGTATTATTTCATTCCTGGCGACCAGTTCTATATCAAACGGCTCGTAGGGCTTGGTGGTGAACATCTTCAAATCGGCGACGATCGGCATTTGGTTATTAACGGCAACCGACTGGATGCAAGTGTGCCGCACTTTGAGCGAGTCTATTCCTTTGATCCGAAGCAGGAACCATCGGACAGTCAGTATTCCGGGCATGTCAATGCGGCGCACCTCGCGTATTTCTTCGCCAATCATCCCGAGGGCGTGAAGATTTCTGAGGATGAATTCATGGTTATGGGAGATAATACAATGAACAGCCTGGATTCGCGAGCATGGGGCACGTTTCCATCGAGCTACGTGATAGGGAGGGCGTTCTTTGTGTATTGGCCGCTGACAGACCGCTTTGGATGGGGATATAACCGCTAAGCAAAGGACTCAGTAACAGGAGGATTCGATTTCACCGTGAGCCAATTAAATATAACACATATTGTGCGACACGAGCGTATACTTGCCAAAGCCTCTGCCTCGCCCATCCTTAAGCGTCATCAGTGTCATTTTCGCCTCCCTGTGGACTGTTCGTAGAGCTTTAGATACTCCTCTGCGGTTCGATCCCATGAAAAATCCGCAAGCATGCCATTCTTCCTGAAATGGCTGAGTAAGCGAGCATTCTCGTAAAGCGCCAGTGCTTTTCGCACTCCCTTTACGAGTGCTGCCGAGTCATACTGATAAAACTTGATGCCGTTAGCCAGTGCGGCGTCCTCCCGCAGGTCCACAACGCTGTCGCTCAACCCGCCCACTGCCCGGACGATTGGGATCGTTCCATACCGCAGGCTGTACATTTGGTTGAGTCCACAGGGCTCGAACCTGGACGGCATGATGAAGAAATCGCATCCCGCTTCAATTCTGTGTGATAAACCCTCATCAAAGCCAATTCGAATCGCAAATTTTTCCGGATGCCTTGCTGCGACGGTTTGAAGGATTCTTTGAGCTTCCGGAGCGCCTGATCCAAGCAGGACAAACTGAAGGTCGTACGCGGCCATTTCGTTAAGGGCAGCGTGGAGGATATCCACGCCTTTCTGTTCAACCATCCGTCCGATGTTGCCGAATAGGGGTACGTCCGGGCGCTGTGCAAGGCCGAATTCGGCCTGGAGGTCAGCTTTATTCCTGACTTTGTGCGCCAGGCTGTCAAGCGCAAAATTGTGCCGGATGAACGGGTCGCTGCCCGGATCCCACTCGGTATAATCCACGCCGTTCAATATACCTTTAAGCACCCGATTGCGCTGCAGCAGCAATCCGTGCAGGCCGGCTCCGAACTCCTCCGTTGTGATCTCGCGGGCATAGCGCGGGCTGACTGTCGTGATCACATCGGCGAAGGCGATTCCGGCCTTTAGGCAGTTGAGTCGGCCGTAAAACTCCACACCATCATGGGAAAAATAGTCCCACGGCAGGTTCGTCAGGGCGTATTGTGAGGGCGGAAAGACTCCCTGGTAAGCGAGGTTGTGTATTGTGAGACAGGTTCGTGGTGCAGTGGCCCAACCAGCAAGGCGCCGCGTGTGGTGGAGGAAAAGCACGGAAAAAGCGGCCTGCCAGTCGTGCGCGTGAAGAATCTCCGGCCGCCAAGGCAGGTGCAACGCCAGTTCCGCCGCCACTTTGGAAAAGAAGATAAATCTCTCGGCGTTGTCGGGATAATCCTGTCCATCTTTCTGGTACAGAGTGGCGCGCTGATAAAAGCCCGGCTCGTCTATGAAATAAATGGTGAGGCCGGGCATGGGATCGAGAGTCCAGATTTCCGCCCGTACTCGCTGCATTCCAAGAGGAATATCCAATGGAAAATCCAGGCGGCGCAGTTGTCGGAAGCGTTCCCGGACGCCAGCGTAGAGAGGTGTGACTAGTCCGACCTGACAGCCCTTTCGCGCCAACGCTTTGCTGAAGGCGCCCGCCATATCCGCGAGACCGCCGGTCTTCGAATACGGATGCGCTTCGCTGCTGGCCAGGAGAATTCTCATTCTGTGGCCACTTGTCAGCTCGCGGTGATCCTGTCTGCGCCCATGTAAGGCTGCAGCGCGGGAGGGATAGCCACGCTGCCGTCCTGCTGCTGGTTATTCTCGATCAGCGCCACGAACAGCCGGGCCAGAGCAGTTCCGCTGCCATTGAGCAGGTGGGGGAACCGGTTTTCGCCGGTTTCGGATTTGAAACGGAGCGCCATACGACGCGCTTGGAAATCTTCGCAATTCGACACGCTGGACACCTCGAGGTAGCTCCCCTGCCCTGGGGCCCAGATTTCTATATCATAGGTTTTCGCGCTGGCAAAACCCATATCCCCGGTGCAAAGCAGAACCACGCGATAATGCAAATCGAGTTTCCTGAGGATGTTTTCTGCATGTGCCAGCATTTGCTCGTGCGCGGCATAGCCGTCCTCCGGTTTTGTGATTTTGACCAACTCGACCTTGTCGAACTGGTGCACTCGAATCATGCCGCGGGTGCCCACACCGGCAGCGCCAGCCTCTCCGCGGAAGCACGGCGTATAGGCGCAGTAATTTACGGGCAGAAGCTTTACGGGCAGAATTTCCTCCCGGTGAATATTGGCAACGGGCGTTTCGGCTGTGGGGATCAGGTAAAGCTTTCCGAGCGTGGCGTCGTCCAGTCCTTCCCGCACAGCGTAATACTGGTCGGCGAATTTCGGGAATTGCCCTACGCCCTCCAGGCATTGCGGCCCGACCATATATGGAGGTGAGATTTCCGTATAGCCGTGCTCACGCGTGTGGGTATCCAGCATGAATTGAATCAATGCGCGCTCGAGCCGCGCCCCCATGTTCGTGTAGAGGACAAAGCCGCTGCCCGAGAGCTTGGTGGCGCGCTCAAAATCCACCAGCCCCAGTTTTTCGCAAAGGTCAACATGGGATTTTGGTTTGAAGGTGAACTCCGGCTTTTGGCCGAACGTGCGCACGATGGGGTTGTCTTCTGCTGTCTTGCCTTGCGGGACGGATTCATGGGGAAGGTTCGGAATTTGAAGCATGAGCTTGTCCCGCCGGGACTCCACCGCGCCGGCTTCCTTGTCCAATTCAGAGATGCGGTCTCCGATTTCGCGTGTTTCCTTCTTGCGAGCCTCGGCCTCATCGAACTTCTTTTGGCCCATGAGGGCCCCGATCTCTTTGGCGGCTTTGTTGCGCTGGCCCTTCAGGGCTTCGACTTCGGTGAGCAGTTTTCTGCGCTTCTCGTCGAGGCTCAGCACCTCGGCTATCTTCGCGTCGTCCCCCTGCCCTCGTAAGGCAAGCCTACTACAAACAAAATCAGGCTTCTCGCGGATGAGTTTGATGTCCAGCATTGATGCATTATAGAAGCACACTCCAGCCCGGCAAGTTTGGTATTGCTTCGCGCGAACGAGCAAGGGGGTGGGGAACTGGTGCCGCAGCGAAGTGCGGATTGTGGAAAAACATTCAGAGGGACATCAATGATATCCAAGGAGGACGTCGAAATGGAACTTTAGTCTTTGAAGCCTCCGGATTAGGGTGGGGGCGTGGTTGTAAAGGTTTGTGGAATAACAAATGTTGAGGATGCCAGAATGGCGATTGAGGCTGGAGCAGACGCCTTGGGTTTTGTGTTTTGGAAAAACAGTGCCCGTGCCGTAAGTGTCCGCCAGGCAGCAGCGATCATTCGCGATCTTCCCCCTTTCGTGATGAAGACTGGTGTCTTTGTGAACCCTGAGGAATCACTCGTCACGGCTGCGATTCGCGAAGCTGGCATTAACCTTCTCCAATTCCACGGGGAGGAGTCACCAGAATTCTGTGTCCAATTTGGCATCATGGCCATGAAAGCCTTCCGTGTGAAGGACGAGAGTTTCGTCGAGGAATTGGTGCGCTACCAAACCGAGGCTTTTCTGCTGGATGCTTTCTCCGCGTCGGCGCCGGGCGGGACGGGAGAGCGCTTTGATTGGGATCTGGCAACCCGTGCGCATGCGGTTGGAAAGCCATTTTTTCTGGCTGGTGGACTGAATCCGGCGAACGTCGCCGAGGCGATTGCCAGGGTGCATCCGTTTGGGGTGGATGTCTCAAGCGGAGTGGAGACAGCGCCGGGCTGCAAGGATCCGATTAAACTGAGGGCGTTTGTGAGGGCGGCCAAAGAGACGTAGAGACTATTCCGGAGCAGCCATTGTCAAACGAGGCGCAAACATGCCCGTCCGCCCTCCACGTTTCTTATCCTATCCCGCCCCGTCGGCGGTTTGACCTTGCTGCACGAAAACCCGGCTTGATGTGCTGCAACACACAAACCTGCAACGCTTCGCTTTCAGAGGTCAAACGACGCGGGTTGCAAACAGAACAGCGCCGCTTGCTGCGACCACAAACCCCTGTCTCCAATTCGAGTTTGCATTCCACGGGATCACTTATGATCCTGACGCCATGATAGCACCTTGCAAGTTTCGTGCTCCGGCATGCATGGAAGACTGCGGGTTGGAAAGGAAACCATGAGCTCCGGCCTTGTTGCTGCGGTCACCACCATTTCTATTTTTGCGTGTGTTTGGATCGGAATGGCTTTACGCAAACTCCTGCCTCCATCCCACCTCGACCCGGATTCCCGGGACGCCATGAAGATCGTTGCCGGCATGATCACTATGTTGGCTGCTGTAGTTCTGGGGCTGCTGGTCAGTTCCGCAAAAGAGCGCTATGATTCGGCCAGTGCGGCGATCGTCGAAAGCAGTGCCAGGGTGATCATGCTGGATGGAGCTCTGGCAGCCTATGGACCGGAAACGAAGGCACTGCGGGAACAACTGCGTCAGAAGGTTGCCGATAGCATTGCTTTGCTTTGGCCGGAACAGGGTAAGCGGGATTCTCTCAAAGCGTTCGAGAAGGGTGCCCCCATGCAACAGCTCATGCTACAGGTCGGCGGACTCATGCCCCAAACCGAGCTCCAGCGGGAATTGCAGAAACAGGCCATGGAGCACTGTAACAAGATTCTCATAAGCCGCTGGCTCCAGATCGAGCAGGCGCAGAACGGGGTTCCCCTGCCCTTCATCATCGTTCTGGTGTTCTGGCTCTCGATGCTCTACATGGCCTTCGGGCTGCTTGCGCCGCACAACACCACTGTGATCACCGCCGTGTTCGTGGGCGCGCTGGCTCCTGCTACAGCAATGTTCCTCGTCATCGAGATGAACCAGCCGATGGACGGATTCATCAGAATACCCAGCGCTCCAATGCTCAATGCCTTGGAGCACTTGGCCCGTCAGTAGTCCGCTTCTGCGATGAATTGAAAACACTCTTTTGCCTGGGATGCCTTAATATCATTGATCCCAGGGATTGGCTGCATCCAGAGTTCTGACCGCCTGTGGACCACGCTACGGTCGCAGTAATCGGAAGAACTTGATGCCGTCCACCACGTTTGTCGCCACGAACTTGCTATTGACCACCACTGGCGACAAAGGCCATCTCGTAAGGTGCGGACCTTGGGCGCTCAAGTCACGCCTCCCTGATAACCTCTGGGAAGTAGCCAGCCTGTGATATTTGCATCGAATCAGAGCCGTTAGGGCTGAGCCTTGTTTTTGCGTTTTGAGGCGCGTGGCGGATCTGGAAGATCCTTGTTGGCAAGCTTTCGATATTCTTCCGAGTGACGGTCCCACAATGACGCGAGGGCTTTCGCCTTGTCCGGATGTTCAGACGAGAGATCTCTGGTCTCGCCGCGATCAACAGCGATGTTGTAAAGCGCCCATGAGGATTTGGCGTCCTTCACCAGTTTCCAATCGCCCTGCCGGATAGCGCAATTATTCTCATGTTGCCACCAGAGGTCATCATGAATGCCGGGGATGTCCTCCCAAAAGCAAGGGACGAGACTGCGCCCGGGAAACCGCGGTGCATCCGCGGGCGTGATTCGACTGGCGCCGGCAAGTTCGAGGATCGTGGGCAGGATATCAATAAAGTGCGCGGGGGCGTGCCGGAGTTCGCCCTTTGCTTTCAACCCGGCGGGCCAATGAACAATCAACGGGGTGGAAATCCCGCCCTCGTGCACCCACGTCTTGTGACGACGCAGAGGTGTGTTTGCGGCGCTGGACCAGCCGGGGCCAAGGCAAAGGAATGTGGCAGCCGACCCGGGCAGCGCCTCGGGATCATGGCCATCCCCCCGAACCATAATTTCCGCGCTCGCCCCGTTATCCGAGGCAAAAAGGATCACCGTATTCTCGAAAGCACCGATGGCTTTAAGCTGGTCCAAAACACGACCGATTTCCCGATCCATGCGATCCACCATCGCGGCGTGAACAGCCATTTTCGCCACTTGAAAGTGTCGCTGCTCCTGTGTGAGTTCCGTCCAGGGCACGGGTCGGTTTGTCTCGCCCGAACCGAGTCGCTCAATTGCCTTTGGAAAGTCGTATGGCGGTCCGATCTCGCGCTCCATCTCTGGAAGCGTGTTTGTGGCGATGCCGAGCTTTGCAATTCTGCGGCGACGCTCGCCCGAGACAATGTCCCAGCCATTGGTGTATTGATTGCGGTACTTTGCGATGTCAGATTCCGGCGCCTGCAGCGGGAAGTGGGGTGCAGTAAAAGCGAGATACAAAAAAAACGGACGGTCAGGAAATGTGCGCGCATGCTCATCCAGACACCGGGTTGCGTAGTCGGCGAAATGGGTGGTGGAGTAGTAATTCGTGCCTGGCACCACCGCCGCTCCATCCTCGGTGGTATTCAGCGGTTTAAAGTAATTGTTCTCGCCCCAGCGCACTTCGAGACTGCGATCAAACCCATTATCGAGTGGTTTGCCGTCAATATGCCACTTGCCGGAATGGTAGCTTCGATACCCCTCCAGACGCAGAAACTCCGGGATGAGCTTTGCCCAACCAGGCCGGGTGCCTCGCGTGCCGCTGGGCACCCCGGGAACAGCGTCCCGCCGGACGGCCTGTGCGTAGTGACCTGTCATCAGGGCGGCGCGGGAAGGCCAGCAGCGAGCTGTATTGTAAAACTGCGTGAAACGAAGCCCATTGCTCGCAAGGTGATCGAGATTAGGCGTGGATATCTCGCTGCCGTAGCAGCCCAGATCTGAGAAGCCCAGATCATCGGCCAATATGACGAGAAAGTTCGGGCGCTTGGCCTCGACGCAGCCCGCAGCAGCCGCGGCAGGGCCACTAATATGCAGAATCACGACACAAGAAAACCAAAGCAGCAGAATGCCGACGATTGCGGACGGGTGCTCCACTACACTCTGCCGAATTAAGCCGCGCCGGATCAAATGCATGGAAATACCCGCTAGTACACCTTGCGCAGATTCGAGGGCAGGATGTTCAGTTCGGTCCGATACTTCGCCACCGTGCGGCGCGCGATCACGATTCCGCGTTCCTTGAGAATGCGAACCACCTCCTGGTCAGACAACGGGTGGCCGCCGTCCTCGCGAGCGAAGATTTCGGCGATCATGTCTTTAACGCTGGTATTGGACATGCCGTCGCCCGATTCTGTTTGGATGCCTGCAGTGAAAAAGTATTTCATCTCGAACAGGCCCTGAGGCGTTTGAATGTATTTCCCGGAAACGGCGCGGCTCACAGTGGTCTCGTGGACGCCGACGACTTCCGCCACCTGAACCATGGTCATTGGCTTCAGGTGAGCGACTCCTTTATCGAGGAAATCCTTTTGTCGCTTCACGATTTCACGCGCGATATTGAGAATGGTTTCCTGCCGCTGGTGAAGGCTCTTGATGAGAAACTTTCCGGCACGGATCTTCTCGCGGATGTAGTTTTTCACCTCGGGCGAGTTTTCGCCATGCGACATCAGGTCCTTGTAGGTGTTGCTGATCCGCAGGTGCGGGATGTGCTCGTTGTTTGTCGTTACGACCCAATCGTCTCCCGAGCGATGCACGAAGACCTCAGGCAGGATAAAATGGTCATCGTCAGGCAGGTAAGCGCGACCGGGGCGCGGTTCAAGCTTGGCAATATTCTCGAGCGCATCCTGAACCTCATCGACTTCGGTGTCCGTGCCACGAGCGATTTCGGGAATCCTGCGGCGGCCGAGGGCTTGCATGAAGTCGCGGATGATGCGGTACTCGAGCGAGTCCTGCCTGCCGGCGCGTTCGAGTTGTAGCATAAGGCACTCGCGAAGGTCCCTGGCCCCGACGCCCGCGGGTTCAAAAGCCTGGATGGCGCGCAGAACAGAATCAATCCTCTCGGCTGGAGTGCCTGTGCCGGCCGCGAGTTCCTCGACCGTCGCCTTCAGGTAGCCGTAGTCGTCGATATTTCCGACGATCATTTCAGCCAAGGCCCAGTCGGTTTGCGGCAAGGGAGATTCCCGGATCTGCTCAAGCAACATCTGCTGCAAGGAGGTTTCGGCCACGAGCGAGTCAAACATGAATTGGCGTCGTTCCTCGTCTTCGGCCGTGCTGCGCTGTGTAATGGATGTTTGAGAAAAATGATCGCGCCACTCCTGATCCAGTTGAACGAGGCGGTCGAACTCGACCTGGAAATCGTCCACCGGTTCTCCGTCATTCTTGGTTGTGGCAGGGTCGAAATCCAAGTCCGCAGGTGGTTCAGCGGGGTCATTTGGGTCGGCTTTAGTGTCTTTAAGAGCATCCTCCACTTGGTCGGCGGCAGGAGCTTCCTCGAGAACGGGGTTCTGCTGCAACTCCTGCTCGACCAGCGCTTTAAGCTCGAGAGTGGGCGCCTGCAACAGCGCCAGTGATTGCTGCAGCTGGGGTGCCAGGACCAGCGACTGTGTCAGCGTCTGCCTAAGCTGTAAGCCTTGAACCATGCGAGGAGTCTAAACGCACAGAAAGATCTGACAAGACTTTTGGCACGAAATTCGCTTCACGGCGAAGAAATTCTGGGTGCGCCCGGCAGGCATGCCTGCCCAGAGTTTGCTATCCGGATTCAGCCCGCTCCTCTTTAAGGCGTTTCAGGATGTCATCAATAATGACTCTGCTTGTCTGCTCGGAGGTCATTTGGGAGTTGTTAATAACCTTGGCCCCAAGGGCGATCATTAATGGAGCGCTGGCGCGTTGACTGTCTCGCTGGTCTCGTGCTGCCAGATTCTCCCGCACCCCCTCGGCGGCGCGCCTGCGGGATCTCTCCTCGATATGGGCATCCAGGTAATACTTGAAATCCGTCTCTGGAAAAACATTCGTTCCAATGTCGCGGCCCTCCATGACCAGGTTCCCAAACTTGATGCAATCGCGCTGAGCACGCTTCATCCATTCCCGCACCGGATGCACGGCGGCCACGTGCGAAACAGCGGCGCTAACCTCAGCGGTGCGAATTTCCTTCTCGGGAAAGTGTCCATCCACCAGCAGGCGGACTTTTCCATCCACGCATTCGACAGAGGTTTTCCACCTCCGGCAAGCCGCGGCAACGGCCCTGGGGTTTTGCACGTCGGTGTTTGCCTTGAGGCAATACCAGGCGAGCGTGCGGTACATAGCGCCGGTATCGACATACACGTACCCCAGCGCGGACGCCACCAGTTTCGCGTTAGTGCTTTTTCCACTGGCGCTCGTGCCATCTATGGCAATAACAACGGGTCCTTTCCTCATCACAATGCTAATCTGCAAAAAGCTCGTTCATTTGCAAAGGCTGCGCTGCGCCCGGATGACGAATCGCTATTCCCAGTCCCCCGGCCGGGGGGGCCGCCAGTTTTTGAAAAAAGTTCGGGAATGTCTTCTTCACGCAGGCCGGGTTGCGGATCCTGATTCCGGGCACCTTAAGGCCGAGAATGGAGAAAACCATGGCGATGCGGTGATCGCCATAGGTTTCGATTTCTGCGCCGTGCAGGCCTCGATCCGAGGGCAAAATCACCAGCGAATCTCCGTGCTCCTTCACGATTGCCCCGCAGCGTGACAGTTCCGTTCGCATCGCCCGGACGCGCTCGCATTCCTGCACACGCAAACGGCCGAGATCCGTGAATCGCACTTCACGCTGCTCAAAGGGGGCCAGGATCATTGACGTTAGAATGCTGTCGCCGAGGTGGCGCGCCCTGGAAATCTCCGGTGGCAATGGAATAAACCGGCTGAACCGCGCATCCACCTGCCAATCCGTCGCGGGCTTGCTAGAGACCGAGATAAGCCCGGAACCACCACCGATCAGGCGGTCCGCCGCAATAAAGTAGCTGGCGCTGGATGCGTCAGGTTCAACCTCAAAAAGCCCGTCCGAACGAGGGAACCCCCGGGTCATCTCGCGCGTCATGTGGACGTAAGCAGCTTCATCAGAGTTTTCGTCTTCGACTTCTATATGCCACCCGCCCTGCTTCGCGCAAAGAATGAGGGCGGATGCGAATTGCGAGCTTTGCCGTATGCTGACTCTGCAGGAGCCATCCATCGGGCCCGCACCATGCACAATAGCGGGAAGCCTGTCATTGGCAGAGTCGATTCGATACCCCAACTGGCGGAGTGCGGAAAAGAGCCCGCACTGCGGACGCTCGTGCATTCGGGGGACGCCGGAAAGCCTGTAAGCACCTGAACCAAGACACAGTAAGGCGGCAAGGAAACGGGCGGCGGTGCCAGCGTTCCCGACATAGAGTTCGAGGGGGAGGTCCCTGGTGCCGCCGGACGGAACGGCCGCCTTCCCATGGATGGTTATGCTGCGATTGGAGGAATCGCCCGAATCGGGTGATACCTCGACGAGGTATCCGAGCTGTGCAAGGCATTCTGTCATGACCTGAGTATCCTCACTCCAGAGCGCTCCATTGATCCTCGTGGTGGTGGGCGTGAGCGCACCGAGAATCAAGGCTCGATTCGTGATGCTCTTTGAACCGGGAATGCTGACCGTTGCGGAAACAGGTCCGGATGGCGGCACAATCTCGATTAGGTCCGGCAGGCTCATGGTTGTTTGATCACACCAGGCAGAGTGCCTTGCTGCCACCTGTCTCGAAGGATTTTTCCTCTTTCAGAAAATTGGCGGAGTTCGCTCGCGTTCGAGCCTTCCAGGAGCTTTTTAAAACGTCCAAGCTCTCTTTCAAACATCACAATGGAACGCAAAATCTCGCGCCGATTCGCCATTTCAATGTCTGCCCACATTTCCGGGGATCCGGACGCAATCCGTGTCGTATCCCGGAAGCCATTGGCACATAGCGCCGCCTGGGCGGGCGATCGGGCTGGATCAAGAACGATCCGCGAAAGGCACGCCGCAAGAATGTACGGCAAATGGCTCGAACGACTCACAAGCCTGTCGTGAACCTGCGGGCTCAACGAAAGAACTTGCCCGCCGACGTTTAACCACAGGGCCTCGACGCGTTCGAGCGCGTCGCAATCGGTCCGCCGGGTGGGAGTAACCACACAAATGCTGCCTTTGAAGAGGTCTGGCGCGCTCGCCGCTACTCCGGCCTTTTCCGAGCCCGCCATAGGATGGCTACCCACGAAACGCAGCCCGGCTACGCGTGCCAGGGGCTCCAGTTCCCTCACTACAGAGTCTTTCACGCTCCCGACATCCGTCACAATCGTCCTGCGATCCGCATAAGGCACAAGCCCCTGCATCATCTGTTTCATTTGTCCCACCGGAGTGCAAAGAACAATCAGGTCTGCCCCCTTCACTGCCTTTCGCTCATCCAGAGTCGCCCAATCCGCGGCCCCGGCTTTGGTGACTTCTGCAACACTGGCGCGACGACGAACAAGCCCAACGACTTCATGCGCAAGCCGTGCCCGGCGCAAAGCCATCCCTAAGGAACCGCCCAGCAGTCCCACGCCAATTAATGTCACTTTTTGCCAACGCACAATGGATGTTCGGCGTTTCGTGCAAAAAAATCAATCCATCGCCATAGCCGCGCCGATGGCATGTCAGGCGTCTCCTCCGTGCGTAATCGATGCGTAATCCGCTTGTTCCAGCACCGCTGGACATGTCATTTTCTCTTTATGCGCAGAAAAATGTTTCTCCTTTTCCTGACCGCCTGGTTCGCAGCGGCCCTGAGTTGTCCGGCTGCCTCAGATAGTATCCTCGCGCGCGTTGCCCTCCTGTCCGACCCGCATCTGAGCACTTCCACTAATGAGACAGGTCTCCGTCACATGCGGAATTTCGATCGTGCCATCGCAGCCGTAAACGCAGCGGCGCCGGACTTCGTTCTGATTGCCGGCGACCTTACTGAAGACGGCACGGCCGAGCAGTTTGCCTGCTACAAACAGCGCGCCGCTCAATTCATGGGGCCCGTAATCGTCGTTCCCGGCAATCGTGATGTCGGCCACCCGGGCAACGACAATCGAAAGCGCACAGTCACACCCGAGCGAGTGAAGTCCTTTGGAGATGTGGGCCCAAACTGGTTCACCACAAATCTCGCCGGCATTCGTGTGGTGGGTTTGAACGCATGCCTCTTCGGCACCGGACTCCCGGAAGAGCGGCAGCAATGGAGGTTCTTGAAAAACGAACTCTCCACCAAACCCGCGCCCCCTACCCTGCTCCTTCAGCACTTCCCTCTTTTCACGCTCTCTGCCGACGAGCCTGCGAACGGCTGGAATGTCCCGCCCGCTCCGCGTCAAATGCTTTTAAACCTGGCGACAACAGCCGGCGTTCGGGCCGTGCTCAGTGGTCATTTGCACTACCCCATCGTCCACCGCACCAACGGGATTCTCTTCCTCAGCAACCCGGCCACGTCCTTCGGCCTGCCGCCAATTCTGCAACCGGCAGGATGGACTCTTCTCTCATTCACCGCTCAAGGTGAGATAAGACCCGAATTCCAGCCCTTGCATTAGGGGGCAGCACGATCTGCCGCTTCCAGGGGTCCAATGGAAAGGCGTTTTTGTAATGGAGGGATCTGGTGCGGGTATGTTACTGTCCCGGCATGCCTTTGATTACTGTCAGCTGCAATTGCTGTGGCGCTCCGTTGAAAGTAAATGATGAGGTCAGATTCGTCACGTGCCAGTTCTGCAACACACAGCTTGAGGTGACGCACAGCGAATCCGCTGTCTTCACGCGGCAAATCAACCGGATCGCGGAGCAAACGACGCAACTGGCGCAGGACGTCGAGGTGCTCAAACTCCAGAACGAGCTTGAAATGCTGGACCGCGGCATGCAGGTGGGGACGGCGCCGCGCTCTGCAAATTCGAGTGTCGCTGGTGGCATGGTCGCACTGGTCTTTTCTATCGTTTTCGCGATTGTATGCTTCGCAATCGCTTCGGCGGCAGGACAGGCCGGCGCCCCGGGTTTTTTCGCCCTTGTCCCTGTAGCCATGGGTGTGCTGGCGCTTGTCGGTGGAGTTGTTGGATTCGGAAAGGCCGTGAGCAATTCCGGACGCCAGGATTCCGCCCTCAGCCGTCGCGATGAATTATTGCGGAGGCTTGAGGAGCTTCGACGCCAGCGCGGCTCCGACGCGTCACAAAAAAGCGGCGATTGATTCGCCAGGCACTTCTTGCGCCCGGCGAGCTTGTTTTCACGGCAGGTCGGTTTGCCCCATGAGGTAGCGGTCGCATTCGCGCGCGGCGCCGCGTCCCTCGTTGATAGCCCATACCACCAGGCTCTGCCCGCGCCGGCAATCGCCGGCGGCAAACACTCCCTTGATGTTCGTAGTGTATTGCTCGAATGACGCTTTGATGTTGGTGCGGGAGTCACGCTCGATTTTTAACGCATCCAGCAACGGCTGCTCCGGCCCCGTGAATCCCATCGCGATCAGTACGAGTTGCGAGGAGAGGGTTTTTTCACTGCCGGGGATTTCACGGGATACAAACTGGCCCTTCTCATTGCGCTCCCATTTCACGCGCACAATGCGCGCGGCTCTGACGTGGCCTGATCCGTCTGCCTCGAAATCCTTGATGGTGGTGAGATAAATGCGGGGATCGGCGCCGAATTGGGCGGCAGCCTCTTCCTGGCCGTAATCCATGCGGTAGATCTTCGGCCATTCGGGCCAGGGGTTGTCCCCTGCCCTTTCGATTGGCGGTTTGGGCATGATCTCAATCTGCGTCACGCTGCGGCAACCCTGACGCATGGCAGAGCCGACACAGTCGGTGCCGGTGTCACCGCCACCGATCACAATGACATCCTTGCCCTCGGCGCTAATGAGGTTCTTATTGGCATTGCGTTGCAGCAAACTGCGGGTGTTCGCAGCCAGGAAGTCCATGGCGAGGTGGATGCCTTTGTGGTTGCGGCCAGGAACCGCCAGGTCACGGGCTTTGGTGGCTCCCGTGCAGAGAACAACTGCGTCGAAGTCCTTGAGAAGTTTCTCGGCAGCATAATCGGCGCCGATGTTAGTACTAGTTTCCAGCTTTACGCCCTCATCCAGGAGTTGGCGCACCCTTCGAAGAAGGACTTCTTCCTTATCAAGCTTCATGTTGGGGATGCCATACATGAGAAGACCACCAGGACGGTCGGCGCGCTCGAAGACCGTGACGGAGTGGCCGGCCCTGTTGAGTTGGGCGGCAGCGCTCAAACCGGCCGGGCCGGAACCGATGATGGCGACCTTTTTCTCGGTGCGAGTGCTGGGTGGGTTGGGCTGAATCCAACCTTCGGTCCAACCACGGTCGGCGATGGCAGCCTCGATCGTCTTAATTGTCACGGGGGCTGCGTTGATGCCAAGGACACAGGAGCCTTCACAGGGTGCGGGGCAGACGCGTCCGGTGAATTCGGGGAAATTGTTGGTCTTGTGCAGACGGTCGAGGGCATCCTTCCAGAGGCCGCGATAGACAAGATCGTTCCACTCGGGGATCAGGTTATGGATGGGGCAACCGGAAGCCATGCCATTGAGGAGCGTGCCCGTGTGGCAGAACGGGATGCCGCAATCCATGCAACGGGCGGCCTGGTGGAGCATGTCCGGTTCGGGCAGGTGGTGGTGAAACTCGCGCCAGTCGCGGATCCGATCGAGAGCGAGTCGGTCGGCAGGCAATTGCCGGAGATATTCGAGGAAGCCAGTGGGTTTACCCATTTCAGAAACAGATTGTTGAGGGTTGGGAGTGGAGCGTCATAGCAGATGTCGGACGGGGCATGCGCATCAGCCGCCGCCAACGCGGGCCGTATCGCGGGCGTTTTCTCTAAAGGCGGCCATGATGGCCTCATCCCCGCTAAGACCGGCGGCTTTGACACGTTTCAGAGAGTCAAGGACTCGCTTGTAATCTCGAGGTATTACCTTCACAAATTTGCGGGTCATGTTCTGCCAGTCGGCAAGGACGCGAGTAGCCAGTTCGCTTCCGGTCAAGGCGTGGTGCTTCTGAACAAGCTTCCAGACCTCCTCCACTTCATCGGGATCCGTCAGCGGTTCAAGGGTCACCAACTGCATATTGCAGCGGGCCGGGAGGTCGCCGGTGCGATCCAGCACATAAGCAATGCCGCCGGACATTCCTGCGGCGAAATTGCGTCCTGTGCCGCCGAGAATGACAACGCGGCCGCCGGTCATGTATTCGCAACCGTGGTCGCCAACGGACTCCACGACAGCCGTGATTCCGCTGTTGCGGACGCAGAAGCGTTCGCCGGCCATGCCGCGGATGAACGCCTCGCCACTCGTGGCGCCGTAAAAAGCGACGTTGCCGATGATGATGTTGTCTTCAGGAACAAACGTGGAGCGCTCGGGCGGGAATACGATGATCTTGCCGCCCGAGAGGCCTTTGCCGAGGTAATCATTCGCGTCACCCTCAAGAGTGAAGGTCATGCCTCTCGGGATGAATGCGCCGAAACTTTGTCCGGCGCTGCCGGTGAAGTGGATTTGAATTGTATCCTCCGGAAGGCCATCCGCACCCCATTTCCGGGTGATCTCGCTTCCGGTAATGGTGCCGACCACGCGGTTGACGTTGCGAATGGGCAGCGCGGCGATCACCTGCTCCTTGCGCTCAATGGCGGGCGCGCAAAGCTTTAGCAAAACCCTGTTGTCCATGGCGTCATCCAGGCCGTGGTCCTGTGGGATCTGACAGAAGCGTCCGACCTCCGTTGGAACTTCCGGCTGGTAAAGAAGGTTCGAGAGATCAATGCCACGGGCTTTCCAGTGCTCCATGGCGTTTTTCACGTCGAGCCGGTCCGAGCGGCCAATCATTTTATTAAACTGTCGAAACCCGAGTTCAGCCATAAGTTCCCGGACTTCACGCGCGATCATTTGCATGAAATTGACCACATGCTCGGGTTGGCCAGCGAAACGCTTGCGCAGTTCGGGATCCTGGGTGGCGACACCGACCGGGCAGGTGTTCAGATGGCACGCGCGCATCATGATGCACCCAAGGGCAACCAGCGGCGCCGTGGCGAAACCAAATTCCTCGGCCCCAAGCAAAGCGGCGATAACCACGTCGCGCCCGGTCTTCAATTGCCCATCGGCTTCAACAATAATCCTCGATCGCAGGTCGTTGAGGAGGAGAGTTTGATGCGCTTCGGCCAGGCCAAGCTCCCAGGGAAGGCCGGCGTGCTTAATCCCGGTCAGCGGGGAGGCGCCCGTGCCACCGTCATGACCGCTGATCAGGACAACATCGGCATGTGCTTTTGCAACTCCCGCAGCGACCGTTCCAACGCCAATTTCGGAAACGAGTTTGACACTGATTCGGGCGTGATGGTTGGCATTCTTGAGATCGTGGATGAGTTCGGCCAGGTCCTCGATGGAATAGATGTCGTGGTGCGGAGGGGGTGAAATGAGGCCGACCCCGGGGGTGGAATGGCGAACCTTTGCGATCCACGGATAAACCTTCTGGCCGGGAAGCTGACCACCCTCGCCGGGCTTGGCGCCCTGCGCCATTTTGATCTGGAGTTCCCGGGCGTTGACGAGGTATTCACTGGTCACACCGAACCTGCCGGACGCGACCTGCTTGATGGCACTGTTTTTTGAGTCGCCGTTGGGGAGCGGATGATAACGGTCCGGGTCCTCTCCGCCTTCGCCGGTATTGCTCTTGCCCCCAATGCGGTTCATCGCGATGGCAAGGGCCTCGTGAGCTTCTTTGCTGATCGAGCCATAGCTCATGGCGCCTGTCTTGAAGCGTCGCATAATGGCTTCGACAGGCTCAACCTCGTCAATTGGAACCGGTTTGTATTTCTTGAAATCCAGAAGCCCCCGGAGCGTGCATAGGTGCCGACTCTGTTCATTCACCAGGGTCGAGTATTCCTGGAAGACCTTGAAATTGCCGGAGCGCACCGCTGCCTGGAGCTTGTGCACCGTCATGGGATTGAATAGGTGAAACTCGCCGTTCTCGCGCCACTGGTATTGGCCACCCGAATCAAGAACAGCCCCATTGACCTGGCGTTCTGGAAACGCGCGTTGATGACGCTGCAGGACTTCGCGCGCGATCTCATCGATGCCTATCCCTTCAATGCGCGAGGGGGTCCACGAGAAGTAACGGTCCACGAAAGCTTTCTGGAGGCCCACAGCTTCAAAGATCTGGGCGCCCCAGTAACTTTGAATGGTTGAGATCCCCATCTTGGAAATCACTTTGACCACCCCTTTCACGGCGGCCTTCAGGTAGTTGCTGCATGCAGCGGGGTGCTCCAGGCCGGAGAGAAGCCCCTGGCGGATCATGTAATCGAGACTCTCAAATGCCAGGTACGGATTGATCGCAGCGCAGCCGTACCCGATGAGTGTGCAGAAGTGGTGGACCTCGCGGGGTTCGCCAGACTCGAGGACCAGGCCGATACGGGTGCGCGTGCCCTCACGAATCATGTGATGGTGAACACCGGAAACGGCCAGGAGAGAGGGAATAGGGGCGTGGTGCTGGTCCACGCCACGGTCTGAGAGTACGACCACGTTAAAACCGTCCCTCACAGCCTGACTTGCCTTGGCGCACAAGTCGTCCATGGCCTTGGCCAAACCGCCCGCGCCATCCGCCGCACGGAACAATATAGGCAGCGTAATGGACTTGAAACCGGGCAAATCCAGATGTTTGAGCTTTTGAAATTCCTCATTCGTAAGAATTGGGGATTTCAGCTCAATGAGGCGGGCGTTTTCAGGGCCGGGCTTCAGCAGATTGGCCTCGGACCCTATCGCGACCGAAGCGGACATGATAATATCCTCACGGATGCAATCTATTGGCGGATTGGTTACCTGGGCAAAAAGTTGCTTGAAGTAACTGAACAGAAGCTGGGGCTTGTTTGAAAGGACAGCCAGCGGGGTGTCGGTGCCCATCGAACCGAGAGCTTCTGTGCCGTCCCTGGCCATGGGCGCCATCAGAATACGGAGATCCTCAAAGGTGTAACCGAACGCCAACTGGCGCTGCAGCACAGTATTGTGCTCCGTCTCGGGCTTTGTCTTCGGGTCCGGGACATCTCTGAGGCGAATGAGTTGATCATCGAGCCACGCCCGGTAAGGCTGCTCGGTGGCCACCCGTTGCTTGATCACTTCGTCCGCCACGATTCTTCCAAGATCGGTGTCCACAAGCAGCATGCGTCCGGGTTGGAGGCGGCCCTTTTGCAGAACGCGCTCTGCCGGAAGGTCGAGCACACCGACCTCGCTGGCAAGAATCACCAGGTCGTCCTTGGTCACGTAATAACGGGAGGGGCGCAGCCCGTTGCGGTCGAGCACAGCACCGATGCGCACACCATCGGTGAACGAGATCGCGGCAGGTCCATCCCAGGGTTCCATGAGGCAGGAGTGGTATTCGTAGAAGGCTTTCTTCTCCGTGCTCATGCTCTCGTGCCTGGTCCACGGCTCCGGGATCATCATCATGATCGCGTGCGGCAGAGATCGCCCGCTGAGCACAAGCAGTTCCAGGCAGTTATCGAACATGGCGGAGTCGCTGCCGTCCGTCGCAACCACCGGCAATATCTTTTTGATGTCCTCACCGAACAGGTCGGATTCAAAAAGCTCCTGGCGGGCGTGCATCCAATTGATATTGCCTCGAAGCGTGTTGATCTCACCGTTGTGCGCCATGTAGCGGTAAGGATGGGCCCTGCTCCAGCTCGGAAAGGTGTTCGTGCTGAACCTCGAGTGAACCAGCGCGAGTGCGGACTCCATGGCGGGATGCATGAGATCCGGGAAGTACCGGGGCAACTGGGTCGTCAGGAGCATTCCCTTGTAAATGAGGGTTCGGTGCGAGAGGCTGGACACGTAGAAGTATTCCCCGCCCGGAACCTTGCCGGAGTAACGGATGGCGTTTTCGGCGCGCTTGCGGATCACATAGAGTTTCCGCTCGAATGCGGCGCCATCGGTAAGTTTGTGATTGCGCAGGATAAATACCTGGCGCATCGCAGGCTCAGAGACCTGTGCGGTGTGGCCGAGCCCTTGGCTGCTCGTGGGGATGATGCGCCAGCCCAGAACTCGCTGGCCCTCCTCGTGTGCGATCTGTTCGAAGATCTGGCGACAGGCGGCTTCCTGGGAGGGGTCCGGCGGGAGAAACAGCATGCCCACAGCGTAGTCGCCCTGTGGCGGAAGCTTGAGACGGGCCTCGTTCGAGACGAGCCGCAGGAAGTCATGCGGCATCTGGATAAGGATGCCAGCGCCGTCGCCGGTGTTGGCCTCGCAGCCGCACGCGCCGCGGTGGTCAAGGTTCACGAGGATCTGGAGAGCCTGCTGTATGATGGAATGGGACTTGCCGCCCTTGATATTGACGACAAAGCCGACACCGCAGGCGTCGTGTTCGTAGGCGGGGTGATAAAGGCCCTGTGGGCCTGGAGGCAAGGGCCCGGCTCTGAATCCGGCCGCAGATGATGATTTCATTGTTTGTATCCGCATAAATCGAGCGGATAATAATTTGCGGAGTGTGTAAGAAACAGGCGCCGCATATCAATATAATGTTTTAAAGCCATTGCTAAAGCGCCGCTAATGAAGAGAGCGAGGGCTTCGTAGTAATTGATCGCTTCTCCGCGTTCCTGATTGTCGCGTGGCCCCTGCCACCGCACTCCAAGGGACGATGCTTGTGAGGGTATTCAGATCGATGCGCTTAAGTCGCTGCGGCCCGCGCCTTCGGAGCGCAGAGGCTATTCCTGCCGCGTAAACAGAACAATCCGGTTTGTGTTGGTGCCCTTGGCGTTGTTGTCCACACCCCAGCAGTTGGCCGTCTTGGTGAACTCCTGGGAATTGATCAAAACAAGCAGGGGCTTCAGACCCGCATTCACTCCCGCCGGGAGAACAATATCCTCAAGCTGCGTTGCGCCTTTGTGGACTTCTCCGACCTCCCAGGCGACGTAGCCGCCCGGACGAAGAACTCTGCAGACTTCCCTAAGGACTTCCTCCATGCTCGATCGCCAATCTTTGACGCTGCTCGGCACGGTAAGCTTCACGGTACGGGCATCGATCCCGGCAAACCAGCAGCGCAGCCAGTTGTCCGTGGCGTATTGCACGATATCGAGAAATGGCGGCGATGTCACAACAAGCGCTACGGATTCTGATGGAATCTGAGGAGTTGCAGCGGCCGGGCCTGTGACCAACCGGGCACGCGGGCCGATGTCGCGCAGGCGCGTCATTGTGTCCGGGTCAAGGTCGCCCAGGAGTTGCCTGGACTTCTTGAGAATGAGTCCTGGGACGTCCCGCTGGCTGGGGCTTTGGTTCCGCCGGGCATTGATCTTCTTTTGTGACGCCACAGAGACGGCCTGGTTCGGAGGCAGGGTATAAACCGAGAAGAAACCCGTGGAGTGTCCTGTGAGACGGTTCAACGCAACCATCCAGATCCATTCGTCCACCGCGTCCATGTCCCCCGCGCCGGCGCGATCGAGCAGGTATCGCCTCAGCGAAGATATGGCTCTGAGAGTTTCCGGGTGATAGAAGACGAGGAGATCCTCGGGCATTTCTCCGGGTTGATCGAAAGGAATGCCCCGCAGACGGTCAGCAATCTCCGGCATCAAGGGCGGATTCAGCCGTGGCCTTGTGAGAATTCGACTCAGCGGGTTGATGTCGTTCCCAAGCGGGACCCGTCCCAGAAGGGCGGCCTCGATGAGAGTGGTGCCCCGCCCCATGAAGGGGTCGTAGACTTGATCGCCCGGCGCAGTCAGGCGCTCGATAAAAAACCTCGGAAGCTGCGGCTTAAAGCAGGCACGGTAGGAAACCTCGTGCAGCGAACTGGCCTGGCGCTGCCTGGCGGTCCAGTATTCGTTGATGAATACGGGCACTTCCATAGAGTCGCGCCCGGGCATTGGAATGGTCTTTTTCGCCTGTTGAGTGCTCTTGCCGAAAAGATCGAAGGCGGCAAGTTCGGCGATAAGTTCAGACGCATTTCCACACTTGGGGGCAGAACAACTTTTGCCCCCTTCCCCTTGGAGGCCAAGGGGAAGTTCCGGCGTGTGACACCCTGCTTCGGATGGTCTTCTTCGCGTCACCAGGATGGACAGGGTTGGTGTTGGTCCATCCTCAGATCTTTCCAAGCTCCTGCCAAAGGTGGGCGGACATCACCTGGCCCTTTTCAAAACATCCGAGGTCAAACTTCTCGTTCGGTGAATGCGCATTGTCGTCCGGCAAGGCAAGCCCCAGCAGAAGGGAATCCGCTCGCAACTGTTGCTTGAACTGATTCACAATCGGGATCGATCCGCCCTCACGTATCAACACCGGCGCCACTCCAAACGCCGACTCCAGCGCTCGCACGCCGGCCTGCGCTTTCACATCGCGCGGCGACATGATGTAAGGCACTGCGCCGTGGCCCGATTTGATCTCCAGGCGCACCGTGGGCGGGCAAATCTTCTTCAAATAGGCGCGAAATGCCCGGGCAATCTTCGCAGGATCCTGGGTCGGTACAAGCCGCGTGGTGATTTTCGCCCGCGCCCAGGCCGGGACGATGGTTTTGCTCCCCTCCCCCTGATAGCCGCTGGTCAGTCCGTTGATCTCCAGCGTCGGCCGGGCACTGCGTTGCTCCAGGAAGCTATACCCCTTTTCGCCAAAAAGCCGGGGTACGCCCAGAAATTTTCGATACTCCCGCTCAGAAGCTGGCAGCCGTTTGAATTGCGCCCGCTCAAACGCCGACATCTCCTCGACGTCGTCGTAGAAACCGGGAATGGTGACTCGCCCGTCCTTGTCGCGCAGTTGGGCAAGGATCTGCGCCAGCGCCATGGCCGGGTTGTCCACGGACCCCCCAAAAATCCCCGAATGCAAGTCCCGCGACGGCCCGCGCACGATGAGCTCATACGACGCTATCCCCCGCAACGCGTAGGTCAGCGCCGGCAATCCTGCTGCCGGCATCCCCGTGTCCGAAATGACCACCCCTTCGCAACGAAGCTCCGACGCTCTTTCTTTCAAGAATGTTTCCAGGCTGCCGCTGCCCACCTCCTCCTCCCCTTCAATAACAAAGGTGATGTCACACGGCAACTCCACGCCGGTCTTGAGATACGCCTCCACGGCCTTCAAATGCGCCAGGTTCTGGCCTTTGTTGTCACTGGCGCCCCGCGCGTAAAGCGCGTTCTTGTGAATCCGCGGCTCAAAAGGCGGAGAATGCCACAGCTCAAACGGCTCGGGCGGCTGCACATCATAATGCCCGTAAACAACGAAATGCTTCTTCCTCGCGCCTTTGATCCGCGGCGTCCGGGCCAGGACAATCGGGTGCCGCGCCGTCTTGCACAGGCGGGTCTCCAGCCCGATCTCCCTGCAATGCGCCACAAGCCATTCCGCGCACGCCACCATGTCGCCCTTGTGCTCCGTCTGCGCGGACACGGACGCAAAGCGCACGTATTGGCAGAGCTGATCAATGGATTGTCGCCGGTTCTTTTTCAGGTAGTCCAGTACGGATTGCATAATTCAAAAATGAAGGCCGCGCCTACTTTTTTCGCGGACCGAAGATGCCCTTGATCAGGTTTTCCACCGGCCGGTTTGTAGCCGCCGGAGCGTTCGTGTCCACAGGTGCATTAGTGCCCGCCCCGCCGCCCCCGCCGCCGGAAAGCACGCCGCCAAGCCCCTGGAGCATATTGCCGGTCTTCTTATCAACGCCCGGAATCTGACCGCCGAACTGTTGCAGGGCCGTTCCAACCAGTGCCCGCGTGTTCACATCGGCCGAAGGTTCCCCGAGGGTGCCCTTGAGGGCCACATAATCTGGCAGGGTCACATACACCGCGTTGGTCGGCGTGTTCGGCGGAACCAGGCTGACGGATTCCGCAAGATGCCGCGCAATGGAAACGTTCAACGGTATGTTCATTGTCGAATTGGTCAGGATCTCCGCCAGGGTAACGGTGCCCTGCGCTCGCGCCACAAAAGCACGGCTCTGCACCAACCCTCGCTTCAGCTTAACCTGTCCACCGCCCATGTCCGCACTCGCAGAGATAACATCCACCGGCGATTTCAACAGCTCCTCCGCCCACGCGCCTCCCGCCGCGGAGGCCCCGCCCCCGCTCTGCCCGCCAAACAGCGCTCCGGCAAGGGAGCTGAGCGCCCCCGCCCCAGGGTTCTTGATGATCCCCGGCACCATTGCCACCACGTTCACCACCGTCTTGAGCAGCGGACTCCGCATCTGGCTGATGTCAAAATTGAGGTTTGTGCTATCCATGTTGAAATAGCCTTCAAGGTGTTTCTGAAGGTTCGCCCCGGTGGTTCCCGCGCCCTTGACCTGGGTGCTGGCGGAAACCTGCCCTCCAAGCTGACCCTTTCGCTCCGGTGTGAATGTATTGACCAGCGGTGCAAAGGGAACGTTGGTCATGCCAAACAGGATGTCATAGCGATAGCCCGGAATGCTCATGTCCAGCGCCACAGAGGACGACACGGGCGCGCCATTGAGCGTCAACCTCAGCGGATTCACTCCCACGCGCCCCCCATCAATTCGCGTGTTCATAACCAAATCCGCAATGTCAACTTCGTCCAGAAAGAACCGCTTGATCGCCACCTCCACGACAAAATTCGTGAGCGGCAAAATCACTGGCTCGGGCTCCTGCTCGGGGGCCGGCTGCGTCTCCGCTTCCGCCTGGGACGGCGTCGTCCCCCCGCGAAACGCTTTGTAAAAAGCCGTCAAATCCAAACCATCCGAAAAAACATTGATGTTGCCAGACGTCCCCTCCGCGTTGGAAAAATCCGTCTTGCCCGAAATCTGCACATGGTTCTTGGCGCGGTCCGTCGGTGTCAGGGCGACAAGACCTTTGCGGATTTCAGCTACGTTGTTATTAATGGCCGTGTCCAGAACGAAACTGGCGTCGAGCGGCTTGGGCGGCGCAGCGGCTTTGGGATCCGTCACGACGAAGTTGGAGAGTTTGAAATCGGCCGCAATGGTGGATGGCTTCTCAGGCTCGTAGTCAATATCGCTTTGCCCGTTGATGGCAATGGAGATGAGTTTCTGATCGCCGAGGGCGGGCTGAAGAAATGATCGGAGAAGGTTCTGATTCAGATCCTTGAGCGCAAGTTTGATTTTTGCGGCGCCGTTGTTGAGACTGTAGGAGCCGTTAAGATCTATAACGCCGGCAGCTTTCCCGTCCTGCGAGAGTTCAATCGTGCTCTTGCGAATGTCGGCCTTTTGCCTGTCCATCGCGACCTCGAACTGCGAAGCCGCCGCGAAATTCTGAAATACGTTGCTGCCAAGCGAGCCGGTAAGGTTCTGCAGGTTGAAAGTGCCCTGAACCTGCTGGTTCTCCTTCTTTTGTTGGAAAGCCACATGAAACTCCGCGGCGCCGGACGCGAACGACGCGTCCTGAACGGCGGCCATGCGAACGAGAGGCGGAATCGATGCGGTCCCGTCGATATCGGCCCGGGCGCTTTCTGACGGACTGTTAAACGAGGCTGTGCCGGCAACCTGCAGAGCGCGCGAGCCGGCCTGGGAGAGTTCGAGATCGAATTTCGTTTCAAACGTTTCCATGTTATCCGCCTTGCCGTTGCCCGACAGAACCACCTGGATATCCGAAATGCGGCTTTCACCCGCGTTGATCGAGAGATTCTCGATCCGGGTATTGTGGCTCAGAGCGGCATTTTTGCCGGACCCGGTGGACGTGACCTCAACCTTCGAATTGAGGATGCCGGAGACAAGAGAATCACCCATGAATGCCTTCCAGGCCGCAAGATCAAACTGGTCAACCGTCAGCAGGAACGTCGAGTCGCCAACGCCCTGCGAGGCGCTGCCCCAGTTGATAATCATGGGCGCGGTGAGCGCCCCTTTGAGGAATTGTTTGCCCTGCTGAACGCCGTTGAGGGTCAGATTGCGAACGACCGCATTGCTGGCGGCCTGGTCCACGGAGGCATCGTAAGCCGCCTGAAAATTAAGAATGGGCGTGGATTGGTTTGTTTGAATGACCTGGAGATCATTCACAAAAAAGGCGCCGGCAATCGTAAAGGTCTTGCCGCCGTTGGCAGCCTGAATCTGGTTCGTGGAGCTGATCGACGTTCGTGCGAAATCCATGCCCGAACCCGCAGCAAAAAGGTTCAGGGTGTTCCGATCCACATTCGCAAGGCGGACCTGGAGCTGGCCTTCAACCTTCTCGATGCTGAATGGCCCATTCGCCGCCAATTCTGCCAGGGTCTCCTGGCCCTGAACGAAACGGAGAGCAAGTTGCTTCACTTCAGCGGAAGTAACGTCGGCGTCGAAAGTAACCGCCTTGCCCGAGGCCAACGCAAAACCGCCGGTCGCCTGCGAAATGTCCATCCGCACGCCACCTTTGACAACATTCGCCATCAGCATGGGCGTCAAACCAAGATCCAGGCTGCCCTTGATGGCGGCCGAAAATGTGCCATTGGTCCCCGGCGCCGGAGCTTCAGTGCGCATCGAAAGCAGAGCCCGCATATCGAGTTTGCCAACGCCCCCGGTCTTCAAGCCATCAATGTTGACATCGAGCTTGGTGATCTCCATCAGCGAGGAACCTGCGGCAGAGGGCTGCTGTTCCTGCCGGATTGTCCCGTCAGTGATCACCAGTTTTCTCAAGTCCATGTTCATGGGTTCGTCGTCGCTGGGGCCAAGGGCTTCCATAACCGGATCTAGGTTGGACTTGGCATCAGGGCGAGTGACCAGCGAGATCACAGGGGACGCGAGGGAGACAAGGTCAATGTTGAAGTTGCCCTTCATGATGTCAAAAAGGCGATATTTCACAACGACCTCCGGCGACGTGAACAGGGCCTCATGACCGGATGGCTGGACTTTGAGGTCCTTGATCACGATCTGCTTAAAGGGACTCAGAGCAACGTGCGAGGCTGTGACTTCCGCCCCGATGGACTCGGAGACCTTGGGCAGGACGACCTTCCGGATAAAGCCGGAGCTGGTCCCGATAAAATACGCGGCGATAAGGATCACCAGCAGGAGCCCCAGGACAAAACCTGTTATTTTCAGCAAATTGCGCTTCTTTGGCGCAGGAGTAATGGTGTCAGACATAAGAACCAATATATTAGGAATTTAAAACCTTCCAGGGAGTATAGTGCAAGAGGGGTACAAACCACAAGGCCCGCCGACATTAAAACCGGCGGGCCTCGGAGGTTTGTTGTGGTGATTTAGTCGTTTCGGCGCGCGAGCGCAAGAATGCCGCCTAAAACCAGGAGCGCGAGGCTGCCAGGCTCAGGCACAACCGAGTTGCCGGCCGAAAAAGAGAATGTCTGCCCCGCCGAGTTGGCGGTGATGATGTATGAACCTGCCGTGGGCTCACGGTCTGTCATATAAAGCATTCCCAGACCGCTGATCGTCAAATACTCAGTGTTGTTCGGATATGCGCCCTGCGAAACACTTTGAATCTCGGTCAGCGTAAACGAGTAGGAGTTCGTGCCATGATAAAACTGCCAGAGGTTTTCCACCGGGTTCGGAACCATGGCGGGTGAAAACGTGAATGGCGTCGTCGTCGTCACCACGTGGCCCCAGGGAACGGACGCATAGTCGCCGGTGGTGTCTGTCACGCGCACGGTTCCGAAAGAGGTAATGCTTTGGCCCGTGGAAAGATGACCGGTATCAACGGCTATTGGCCCGCCACTGAAGGAGATGCCCCCGTAAATGTAAACTTGAGCCTCCACGCTCGTTACGATGGAAAAGCCCAGAAGTGCCAGCAATGCAGTTTTTAGTAGCCCGTGATTCATATTACAGCGCCCTATTGTTTTGTTCGACGTTGTCCTTATAACACTTTTTGCGCTCACAAGTCAATCAGATTTTTTAGGCAATTTCCTGAAATCCACCCTTCACCCGGGCAAACGGACATATCTCCACAATCGAAAACCGCCCCCAGGATGCAAACTGCCTGGATTTGACAAGGAGATTTCCCGGCACTGTCGAAGAGGTGATTTGAATTGCCATTCCCAAAGTGCTGGGCTACATAAATTGAACCGTGTGTAATCGGGGCGCATCCTGTTGATGCGCCTTTTTTGTCAGTCGCAACCAGGACAAGCCGCCGCCACTTCCGCACGTGCGCGCACCCGGGGCGGAGTTCGGCCCGCACATCAGCCCTGCAACAATTTCTTCGCCACCTCCAGCGCCTCAGGCACCTTTGTGAACTCGCGACCGCCCCCGCGCGCGTTGTCGGGGCGTCCCCCGCCCTTCCCTCCAACGATCGGAGCAATCGCCTGAATGATTTTGCCCGCCTGAAACTGCTTGGTGAACTCGGGAGACACGGTCGCGATCAGAACAACGGAGCCGTCAAACACACCGGCCAGCACCACGATTCCCTTGAAGGTGCTCTTGAGTGCGTCGGCTATTGATTGCAGGGTATCCGCCTCCGCGGCGCCAAAGTCTTCAATGATCGCCCGAACGTTGCCGAATTCCCGGGCGTTGGCAATCAGTCCCTGGGCCGTGCTTGCCGCTTGCTTCTGTCGGGCCGCCTTGAGCTCCTTCTCAAGCTCCTTCTGCTGGGCGAGCATAGACTCGATTTTCTTTTCCAGCTCTGCCACAGGGGCATTGACTTTCCCGGCAAGGTTCTTGAGCGTCTGGGCCTGCTCGGCTGCCACTCGATACGCCTCCAGTCCTGAAACCGCTTCGATGCGGCGAATGCCCGCGGCGATCGCGGATTCGCCCGTGATGCGAAAGAGCCCGACTTCGCCTGTAGAGCGCGTGTGCGTGCCCCCGCACAATTCCATGGAGTAGCCATTCAGTCCCGCAAGTCTGCCCCCAATTTGCACCACACGAACAGAATCACCGTATTTTTCGCCAAAAAACTGCATGACGTCCTTCCGGTCCTTCACCTGGTCATATGGCACTTCAGTCCAGGTGACGGGTGCGTTTTCAAGGATCCGCTCGTTGACCAGGCGCTCGACATCGCTCACCTGTGAAGGGGTCAGCGCCGCGCTGCTGAAGTCAAATGTAAGTTTCTCGGGCCCCACATAGGAACCCTTTTGCGAGGCGTCCTGACTCACAACCTCGTGCAGAGCCCAGTGCAGCAGATGGGTAACGGTGTGGTGCCGCTGTATCGCCGCGCGGCGAAGAGGGTCCACGCTCAGAAACACTTTCTCGCCTTCTACCGGACCGTCCGTTTCCGCCAGAAAATGAAGCCAGCTCGAACCAGCCTTTTGGGTGTCAACGATGTTCCAGAGCCTGCCGCCCTGCCGGAGTTCGCCGCGATCCCCGACCTGCCCGCGCATCTCGGCATAAAGCGGGGAGTTGTCAAGCACCGCGGCAGTGCGGCCTTTGATTGAAATGACGTCCAGCACGGTGGCTTCGGATTCCAGCGAATCGTATCCGACAAACCTGGTGGGGACACTGGTATCGACCTGCGAAAGTTCAATGACTTCCTTCTTTTGAGCAGCCCTCGCCCGGGCCTTCTGCTCCTCCATCAGAGCGTTGAAGCCGGCGGTATCCACAGCCAGTCCCCGTTCCCGGGCCATGAGCTCGGTCAGGTCCAGCGGAAAACCGTAGGTGTCATACAGCTTGAACGCAAACGCGCCGCCAATCCGGCCCCCAGCCGCCCGCTCCGCTTCTTCACGAAACAAATCTATCCCGCGATCAAGGGTCTTGTTGAAGGCTTCCTCTTCCCGTTGAATGACCTCCTCCACGTGCTCCTGCCTCAATCGAATCTCCGGGAACACATTCCCCATGTGCTCGGCAAGCACGGAAACCAGCTTGTAAAAAAATGGCTCGTCAAATCCCAGGGTCCGTCCGTAGCGGACCGCGCGTCGGAGAATGCGGCGCAATACGTAGCTGCGGTCCGTGTTCCCCGGCTGAATGCCGTCTGCAATCGCAAAGGAAAGCGTTCGGATGTGGTCGGCAATCACCCGGAACGCCACATCCACCCTCTCCTGTTCGGTGTCGCCGGTGCTGCCAAAACGCGGCAGGGTGGAACAATACTTCTTGCCGCTCAACTTCTCGATCCGGTCAAAGACCGGACGAAAGATGTCCGTCTCGTAGTTCGAAATGATATGGCCGAACCGGGTGAAGTTCCGGGTGTTCTGCATGATCCCGGCAACACGCTCGAACCCCATGCCTGTATCCACGTGCCTCGCGGGCAACGGCGAAAACGAGCCGTCAGGATTCGCGTTGAATTGAATAAACACCAGGTTCCAGATCTCTATGCATTCCGCCGTGCCCTGGTTCACTAGCCGGCCCCGCGTGTCGCCTTGCGGTGTCAGGTCCACATGCAACTCGCTGCATGGACCGCAAGGACCCGTATCCCCCATCATCCAGAAATTGTCCTTCCGGCCACCGTTCACAATATGCACGGACGGGTCCAGCCCCGCCGACCGAAACCTGGCCGCCCAAAGATCATAGGCCTCCTGGTCGAACTCGCTGGGATCACCCTTGGCTTTGTCCGGAGAATAAACGGTGGCGTAGAGCCGATTCGCGGGAAACTTCCAGACCTCCGTGATCAGTTCCCACGCCCAATCAATCGCTTCTTTCTTGAAGTAATCGCCGAAGGACCAGTTCCCCAGCATTTCGAAGAATGTATGGTGGTACGTGTCAAGGCCCACATCCTCCAGATCGTTGTGCTTTCCACCAGCTCGAATACATTTCTGGGTATCCGCAGCCCGCGTGTCCCGCATCGGAACCACCGATGCCCACTTGGAAACGTCAGGCGCGCGTTGCCCCAGAAAAATCGGCACAAACTGGTTCATCCCCGCGTTCGTAAAAAGCAGGTTCGGCGAGTCAGGAAGCAAACTCGATGAAGGAACGATTGTGTGCTCCTTCGACTTGAAGAAGTCCAGGAACGATTGTCTTATTTCAGCGCTCGTCATGTCTGTTGATCCGTTACCCGGGATTCCCCGGCAAAACAGGGAGGTAACATTATTACGTATCCACACGAAAAAAAAGCCGGATTTAACACCGCCCGCTCGAGGAAAATCAGATCTCGATGCGGCATCCTGCCATTGAGACCTAATCGACACTCCTCCGCACTTGTCGCAATCCCGATGTCGTCTATCGGGACACCCCCGCCGGTAAGGACCACTCTCGTCGCGCCGACTTGTTCGCCGACCTGTCCGCCGAAGCCTTGGCGAAGGCGGATTCACATCGTCCCCAATTTCCGCCTCA
>ERZ1645192.388-NODE-388-length-36021-cov-11.729244_pt1 | contig 36021 bp, 35 predicted proteins | sample MGYA00575354_ERZ1645192 | MGnify/ENA primary metagenome ERZ1645192 (study PRJEB40844, sample SAMN11349763) | freshwater sediment metagenome | isolation source: river sediment | host: Sediment | place: India: Faizupur Khadar , New Delhi | collected 2017-02-21 ...
GCGGCTTCATCCTGCCCAACGACCGCGTCGACATCATCCGCACCTATCGCGACGAGGAGGCGGCCAAGTCGGGCGCCGGCGACGCCTTCGCCAGCGAGACGATCCTCACCAACGTGCGCGTGCTCGCCATCGGCCAGAACATCGAGGAGCGGCGCAATGGCGAGAAAGTCGTCGTCGGCTCCAACGCCACGCTGGAGCTCGACCCGCGCCAGGCCGAACTGATCGTTCTGGCCCAGCGCGTCGGCCAGCTGTCGCTGGTTCTGCGCTCGATGGTCGACAGCGCCAAGCCCGGCGAGACCGGCGTCACCCAATCCGTGGACCCGGCCGCCGAGCGCAACATCACAGTGGTGCGCTTCGGCGTGCCGAGCCAGGCGCGCGGCAAGTGAAGCGCGCCAAAAGGACATTCGCCGCCGCGCGGCGCACCAGGAGTTCAGTCATGGCGTTGTTTCCCACCTCGCGCATCGCCGGCCTGATGGCCGCCTGCGTCCTCGCTGCGGCTGCGCCCGTAGCGCCGGCCGGGGCCGAGCCAAGCGCCTCCGCCATCAAGGCCGAGCAGGGCGCCACCAAGCGGCTGTCGATGGGCGTCGGCAAGTCGATCATCGTCGATCTGCCGCGCGACGCCTCGGAAATTTTCGTCGGCAATCCGAAGGTCGCCAACGCCGTCGTGCGCTCGGCGAGCAAGCTCTACATCATCGGCCTCGAAAACGGCCAGACCTCGATCTTCGCGCTGGATGGCGCGGGCAACCGCATCGCCACCTTCGAGATCTCGATCGGCCGCGACGTTGGCGAACTCAACCAGGTGCTGAAGGCGGCCATGCCGCATTCGAACGTCACGACGCGCACGGTCAACAACACCATCATCCTGACCGGCATGGTCGATTCCGCCGGCGAGGCGCAGCAGGCCTACGACATCGCCAAGGGCTTCATTCCGCAGGGCGCGTCGGCGCAGGGCGGCGAAGCCGGCACGGTCGTCAACGCCATCACCATCCGCGGCCGCGACCAGGTGATGCTGAAGATCACCATCGCCGAAATGCGCCGCGACATCGCCAAGCAGCTCGGAATCACCGCCGGCACATGGACGGGCAAGTGGGGAACCGCCACGATGGACAACCCGCTGCCGCTCAGCGGCGGCACGCTGACCGACACGGCGATCAATTTCGGCACCAGCGCCAGCAAGCTGCAGGCGACGCTCAGCGCCTATGAAAAATACGGCGTGTCGCGCACGCTCGCCGAGCCGACGGTGACGGCGGTTTCGGGAGAAAGCGCCAAATTCACGGTCGGCGGCCAGATCCCCGTGCCGTCGGGCAATTCCTGCACCACCGACGCCAGCGGCCGCTACATGTGCACCGTCGGCGTCACCTACAAGGAATACGGCATCACGCTGAACTTCACGCCGGTCGTGCTGTCCGAGGGCCGCATCCTGATGCGCGTCGCCACCGAGGTGACGGAAGTCGACCCCGCCTTGTCGGTGCTCGTCTCCGGCGTCGGCGTTCCCGGCTTCCGCACGCGCAAGCACGAGACCTCGGTTGAAATGCCGTCCGGCGCGTCGATCGCCACCGCCGGCCTCATCCAGAACACCAGCCGTCAGGTGATCAACGGACTGCCGGGCCTGATGAACCTGCCGATCCTTGGCTCGCTGTTCCGCTCGCGCGACTACCTGCGTCAGGAGACCGAGCTGATGATCATCGTCTCGCCCTATATCGCCAAGCCGACGACGGCGTCGGCGCTGGCGCGCCCCGACGACGGCTTTGCCGACGCCGCCGATCCGCAATCCGTGTTCCTCGGCCGCGTCAACCGCCTCTATTCGACGACGACCAATCCGATGGTCATGCAGAATTTCAAGGGCAAGGTCGGGTTCATTCAGGACTGACGCTATCGCCCCGCACAAACAACGCTACGGAAAGTTCGATCATGATGACGAAGATGACGACGATGCTGAGCCAGCGGACCGCGCGCCGGGCGGCGGCCGCGCTGCTTCTCGCCGCGCCGCTGGCGGCCTGCGGCGCCGACCGCGTGGTGACCGGAACGGTGCCCAACGGCGATTATCGCGCCACGCATCCGATCGCGGTCACGCATTCGCCCTCGACGCTCGACGTCTTTTCCGTCGCCGGGCGTCTCGACGCGCGCGAGCAGGCCGCGGTCAAGCAGTTCGCGCAGAACTACAAGGATCTCGGCGACGGCCAGATCACCGTGCTGCTGCCGGGCGGCGGACCCTCGGCCGGCGGCGCCCGCGCCGCGCTTGCCGACGTGCGCAAGGCTCTCCTCGCCGGCGGCGCGAAGGGCTATATCGCCGTCGGCTCCTATGCCGTCGCCGACCCCAGCCTCGCCGCGCCGATCCGCCTCAGCTTCGTCGGACTGAAGGCGAAAGTCGCCACCTCCTGCGGCCAATGGCCGAGCGACCTCGCCTCCGGTTCGACGGTTGAGGGCTGGAACAACCGGCCCTATTGGAACTTCGGCTGCGCGCAGCAGAACATGCTCGCCGCCCAGGTCGCCGACCCGCGCGATCTCGTGTCGCCGCGCGCCGAGACTGAGACAGACGTCAACATGCGCATGCGCGCCATCCAGAACGTCCGCAAGGGCACCGATCCGGGCACGGACTGGAAGGTGAAGAATTCCGCCATCGGCTCCGTCGGAGGAAATTGACATGGGCGCACCCGACCACATGGGGCGGCGCGACGGCGGCGACATGGATCAGGTCTTCGCCATCCCGCGCATCTCGCTGCAGGCTTTCTGCGAAACGAACGAACTTGCCCAGACCATCAACGAGGCGGCGATCGACCGCCGCATGGACAAGGCGCATGTCAAGGTGCAGATGGGCGGCGCGGCGGCGGCGGTTGAGGCCTATCGTTCCGCGCCGACGCCCAATCTCATCCTCATCGAGACGCTCGCCGGCCGCGACGACCTGATCGCCCATCTCGAATCGCTCGCCGAATTCTGCGATTCCGGCACGCGCGTCATCGTCATCGGCCGCGTCAACGACATCGTGCTCTATCGCGAACTGATGGGCCGCGGCGTCAGCGAATATCTCGTCGCCCCGGTCAGCGTGCTCGAACTGATCCGCACGATCGCCCAGCTCTACAACCACGACGGCGCCGACACGCTTGGCCGCGTCATCGCCTTCGTCGGCGCCAAGGGCGGCGTCGGCGCCTCGACCATCTGCCACAACGTCGCCTGGTCGATCGCCCGCGATCTCGACGTCGAGACGGCGATCGCCGATCTCGACCTCGCCTTCGGAACCGGCGGCCTCGACTTCAACCAGGACCCGCCGCAGGGCATCGCCGAAGCGGTGTTCGCCCCGGACCGGCTCGACTCCGGCCTCGTCGATCGCCTGCTGTCGCGCTGCGCCGACAAGCTCAGCCTGCTGGCCGCGCCCGCGACGCTTGATCGCGTCTACGACTTCTCCGAGACGACCTTCGACGCGCTCATCGACATCCTGCGCGCTTCGACGCCCTACGTCGTGCTCGACGTGCCGCATGTCTGGACGTCATGGACGCGCCGCATGCTGGTCTGCGCCGACGAGGTCGTCATCGTCGCCCAGCCCGATCTGGCCAACCTGCGCAACGTCAAGAGCATGACGGATACGCTGCGGCTGGCCCGCCCGAACGACAACCGGCCGAAGCTGGTGATGAACGGCATCGGCGTGCTCAAGCGTCCGGAGATCGGCATCACCGAATTCTCGCGCGCCGTCGAGCTGGAGCCCGCCTGCATCATCGCCCACGACGCGCGCCTGTTCGGCACGGCGGCGAACAATGGCCAGATGATCGCCGAGGTCGAGGCCTCGCACGCCATCGCCACCACTTTCTCCGAGCTTGGGCGGGCCGTCACCGGACGTTTCGAGGTCAAGCGCACGAAAAAGAATCTTCTCGACCCGATCCTGGCCCGCCTGCGCAAGCGCGCCTGATCGTCCACGTCATTGCAAGCGGCAAGAACAAGGAAGACATGAATGTTCGGCAAGCGTTCGAGCTTTGGCAAGGCAGGCGGCGCCGCTTCGGCGCCCGCGCCGGCGCCCGTCGCCTCGCAACAGAGCGTGCCCGTTCTGCCCTCCTCGCCAGGCCTGCCCGCGGCCTCGCATTTCGATCCGCCAACCGTCGAGACGCGCCGCTCGGATGACTATTACGTCACCAAGAGCATGATTTTCGGCGCGCTGATCGAAGCCATCGACCTTGCGCAATTGTCGAAGCTCGATCCCGACAACGCGCGCGAGGAAATCCGCGACATCGTCAACGAGATCATCTCGATCAAGAACGTTGTCATGTCGATCGCCGAGCAGGAGGATCTGCTCGACGACATCTGCAACGACGTGCTCGGCTATGGCCCGCTCGAGCCGCTGCTGGCGCGCGACGACATCGCCGACATCATGGTCAACGGCGCGACGCGAACCTACATCGAAGTGTCGGGCAAGATTCAGCTCACCGGCGTGCGCTTCCGCGACAATGCGCAATTGATGAACATCTGTCAGCGCATCGTCAGCCAGGTCGGCCGCCGCGTCGACGAAGCCTCGCCCATCTGCGACGCGCGCCTCGCCGACGGTTCGCGCGTCAACGTCATCGCGCCGCCGCTGGCGATCGACGGCCCGGCTCTCACCATTCGTAAGTTCAAGAAGGACAAGCTGACGCTCGATCAGCTTGTCCGCTTCGGCGCCATCTCGCCCGAGGGCGCCGAGATCCTCAAGATCATCGGCCGCGTCCGCTGCAACGTGCTGATCTCCGGCGGCACGGGCTCGGGCAAGACGACGCTGCTCAACTGCCTGACGAATTACATCGATATCGACGAGCGCGTCATCACCTGCGAGGACGCCGCCGAACTGCAATTGCAGCAGCCGCATGTCGTGCGTCTCGAAACGCGTCCGCCCAATCTCGAAGGCACGGGCCAGGTGACGATGCGCGACCTCGTCAAGAACTGCCTGCGCATGCGCCCCGAACGCATCATCGTCGGCGAAGTGCGCGGACCCGAGGCCTTCGACCTGTTGCAGGCGATGAACACCGGCCATGACGGCTCCATGGGCACGCTGCACGCCAACTCGCCGCGCGAGGCGCTCGGCCGTCTCGAATCCATGATCACCATGGGCGGCTTCTCCCTGCCGGCGCGCACCATTCGCGAGATGATCGTCACCTCGGTCGACGTCATCATCCAGGCGGCGCGTCTGCGCGACGGCTCGCGCCGCATCACGCACATCACCGAAGTGCTCGGCATGGAAGGCGACGTGATGATCACCCAGGATCTCTTCCTTTACGACATCATCGGCGAGGATGCGCAGGGCAAGATCAAGGGCCGCCATCGCTCGACGGGCATCGGCCGTCCGCGCTTCTGGGAGCGCGCGCGTTATTACGGCGAAGAGGAGCGGTTGTCGGCGGCCATCGACGCCTCCGAAGCGGCCAACGCCAATGCGGGGACTTGATCGCGATGGATATGGAACTCAACACGCTCATCATCGTCGGCTGTTCGGTCATCGCAGCCGTCGGCGTCTTCTACGCGACGATCTATCCCTATCTGTCGGGCCAGATTCAGGCCGAGCGGCGCCAGGCCGCGCTGGCGCAGAGCAAGCCCCGCAAACTGGCCGAGCGCAGCTCCGATCCCGCCGCGCGCCGCAAGCAGGTCGCCGACAGCCTGCGCGAACTTGAGAACAAGCAGAAGTCGAAGCGCCTGTCGTTGCAGGAGCGCATCGGCCAATCGGGCCTTGGCATCACGCGACAGCAATTCTTCATGGGCTCGGCCGGCGGCGCGGTGCTGGTCGGCGGCATGCTGTTCATGTCGAACGACAATGCGTTCATCGCCCTGATCGGCGCGCTTGTCGGCGGCTTCGGCCTGCCCAACTGGGTCCTCGCCTATCTGCGCAAGCGACGCATCGCGCAATTCACCGAAGAAATGCCGAACGCCGTCGACATCATCATTCGTGGCATCAAGGCGGGCCTGCCGCTTGGCGATTGCCTGCGCATCATCGCCTCGGAATCATCCGAGCCGGTGCGTTCGGAATTCCGCAACATCGTCGAGGCGCAGGCCATGGGCCTGTCGGTGGCCGAGGCCGTCGACCGCATCGCCGAGCGCGTGCCGACGGCCGAGGCGAGCTTCTTTTCCATCGTCATCAACATCCAGCAGAAGTCGGGCGGCAATCTCTCCGACGCGCTGTCCAATCTGTCGCGCGTGTTGCGCGACCGCAAGAAGATGCGCGCCAAGGTCAAGGCCATGTCGAGCGAGGCGAAAGCCTCCGCCAGCATCATCGCCGCCTTGCCCTTCGCGGTCGGCGGCATGGTCTACATCACCAGCCCGAAATACATCGAACTGTTGTGGACGACTTCGACCGGCAAGATGGTGATAGCCGGCTGCGCCATCTGGATGGCGATCGGCGTCATGGCGATGAAGAAAATGATCAATTTCGATATCTAGCCGTCAGGCGGAAGTTGCAGGGCCATGTTGAACTCGTTTTCACAATTCAGCGACATGCAGACGGTGGTCAGCATTCTCATCGCCATCGCGGCGGTGGCGACGGTGCTGACGATCTTCATGCCGTTTCTGGAAAGCGACACGCTTGGCCGTCGCATGAAGGCCGTGGCCAGCGAACGCGAGCGAATTCGCGCGCGCGAACGCGAAAGGATGGCGAGCAAGAAGCCGCAGATCACGTTGCGTCAGGCGCCCAAGGCCTACATGAAGCAGGTCGTGGAGAGCTTCAACCTGACGAAATGGCTGGGCGCCGAGGATGCGCGCGACAAGCTGGCGATGGCGGGCTATCGCGGCGCGCAGGCCGAGGTCGCCTTTCTGTTCTTCCGGCTGGTCGCGCCGATCGGCCTGTTTCTCGTCACGGTGTTCTACATCTGGATGAACGATTTCGACTGGTCGTTCCTCACGGTCGTCGCCGCCGGCATCACGGCCGCGCTCGTCGGCATCAAGGCGCCGGAAATCGTGTTGAAGAACACGACGTCGAAGCGGCAATTGTCGTTGCGGCGCGCTTTTCCCGACGCGCTCGACCTGCTGCTGATCTGCGTCGAATCCGGCATGTCGATCGAGCACGCCTTTCGCAAGGTGAGCCAGGAGATCGGCGTCCAGTCCGTGCCGCTGGCCGAGGAATTCACGCTGACGACGGCGGAATTGTCCTATCTGCCCGACCGGCGCATGGCCTATGAAAATCTCGTCAACCGCACCGGCGTCGATTCCATGAAGCAGATCGCCACCGTGCTCATTCAGGCCGAGCGCTACGGCACGCCGCTTGGCGCGGCCCTGCGCGTCGTTGCGCAGGAAAGCCGCGACATGCGCATGGCGGAAGCCGAGAAGAAGGCCGCCGCGCTGCCGCCGAAGCTCACCGTGCCGATGATCATCTTCTTCCTGCCGGTTCTCTTCGCCGTCATCATCACGCCGGCGGCCATCCAGATCATGGCGATGCCGAGCTGATCGCGGCTTCGCCGCAGAATCGAACGCGCATGAAAAATGGGCGGCGTCCAGCGACGCCGTCCATTTTTTGAGTCTTGCGCGGAGCGTTGCGCGCTTCAGCTCGATTGCTTCGGCTTTTTCGACGGCGCGCCGTCGAGCTTCTGGATCTCGCGCCAGGTGTTCGATTGCGCGATCATGGCGCGGATCGAGGCGATCGAGGCCGCGGCGTTGGCGGGCGACAGATCGCGGCGCGCCACGTCTTCGGCTTCCGTGAACTTGCCTTGCAGCGCCAGCACCAGCGACAGGTTCTGCCGCACGCGCATGTCGGCGGCGGGCGATTGCGCCGCCTGGCGCAAGTGCTGCTCGGCCTGCGGCAGGCGTTTCGCCATGGCGTAGGAAAGGCCGAGATTGGACAGGATCGAAGGTTCGTTCGGCGCGATCTTCAATGCGGCGGAATAATATTCCTGCGCGCGGACGTGATCGCCGAGTTGATCGGCGACGGAGCCCTGGGCGTTGAGGATCGACCAGTTCGGCCGCTCGGGCGCATGCGCGCGCGTCAGCACGTCGGCCGCCTCGCGCAGCCGTCCGGCTTCGGCCAGCGCCTTGCCATAGGCGCCGAGCACGTCGAAATCCTGCGGATGCGCGATGGCGAGCGCCTGCATCACCGCGACGGCCTCGGCGTTGCGCGACAGGGCGCGCAGCGCGCGCGCATAGGCAAGGCCATTGGCCTTGTCGCGCGGATTGGAATCGTAGCGCCGCGCCAGTTGGTCCGTATGCTGGCGCAGCTCGCTTTCGGTTTTCGGCTGCGCGCCGACCGAGCCGGTGACGTCGTTCATCTTGGCGCAGGCGCCAAGGCTCAGCGCGACGACGGAGAGGGCAAGAAAATTCGGGATACGAATTTGCGTCTTGGCGGCAATGCGGCGCATCTTGAAATTCCGATCCATTGGACGCCCAGCAATAAAGCGTTAACGCTAATGGACTGTTAATGGCCGCCGCACCGCATTCGCGCAGGAGATCGCCCATGACGCTGACCTTTGCTTCGAGCGCCGCCGCGCGCCCCGTGTGGCTTGCGAGCAAGGACGATTGGGCCAGCCTGCGCGAAAGCCTGCCGCAGGCGGCGCGCGATTTTGCGACGGCCGCGAAATTCGAGGCGGCTGCCGGAAAACTTCTGTTGCTGCCGGGCGTCGATGGCGTCGGCGGCGCGGTCTTCGGCCTGGGGGGCGAGCCGGGGCGCGATCCTTTCCTGCCCGGCCAGCTCGCGACTTTGCTGCCGGCCGGCGACTGGGCCTTCGCCAATGACGCGCCGCGCCCGGCGCTCGCCGCGCTCGCCTTCCTGCTCTCGTCCTACAGGTTTGGCCGTTACAAGGCGACGGCGGGCGATGCGCCGCGCCTCGTCTGCCCGCAGGGCGTCGACGCCGCGCGCGTCGAAAGCCTCGCCAATGCGGTCTGCTTCGGCCGCGACCTCATCAACACGCCGGCCAACGACATGGGCCCGCAGGCGTTGCACGACGCTGCGCGCGATCTCGCCGCCGCACATGGCGCGAGGCTCGCCGCGACGGTCGGCGACGCGCTGCAGGCGGAAAACTTCCCGCTCATCCACGCCGTCGGCAAGGCGTCGTCGCAGGCGCCGCGCCTGGTCGAATTTGTTTGGGGCGCGGACGGCGCGCCGAAGGTGACGCTCGTCGGCAAGGGCGTCTGCTTCGACACCGGCGGCCTCGACATCAAGCCCTCTCCGGCCATGCTGCTGATGAAGAAGGACATGGGCGGCGCGGCGACGGCGCTCGCCTGTGCGCGCATGATCATGGAGGCGCAATTGCCGGTGCGCCTGCGCGTTATCCTGCCCATCGTCGAGAACGCCGTGTCGGGCGACGCCTTCCGTCCCGGCGACATCTACCGGAGCCGCAAGGGCCTGACGGTCGAGATCGGCAACACCGACGCCGAAGGCCGCCTGATCCTCGCCGACGCGCTGGCGCTGGCCGATGAGGACGCCCCCGACCTGCTGTTCGATTTCGCCACGCTGACGGGCGCGGCGCGCGTGGCGCTCGGCCCCGACCTGCCGCCGTTCTATTGCGCCGACGATGCGCTGGCCGCCGACATCGCCGCGCTCGGGTTCGGCGAGAACGACCCCGTCTGGCGCCTGCCGCTGTGGGACCCTTACGACAAGCTGCTCGACGGCAAGATTTCCGATCTCAACAACGCGCCGGCGGGGCCCTTCGCGGGCTCGATCACTGCGGCGCTGTTCCTGCGCCGTTTCGTGTCCAGGGCGCGCGCGTGGATCCATTTCGACGTCTACGGCTGGTCGCCCTCGGCCAGGCCGGGGCGGCCGGAGGGCGGCGAAATCCAGGCGGCGCGCATGGTTTTCGCGCTCGTCGAGAAGCGTCTGCGCGACGGCGCGCTTGCGGCGGCGGCGCAAAGCTGAATAATACGCCTCCGTAACGATATGGAGGCTGTATGCCGGTCGCGCTCAGACCCGCGCAGGCGTTGAAATTGCTGCAGGACGTCGGGCTCGGCATGGTCCGCGGCGTGCGTCCCGAGGACGCGCCCGACTTCACCCTGCGCCAGCTCGCCATCCTGCTGACGGTTTATCTTGAGCCGCCGCCGCATACGGTGCGCGGCCTGGCGGCGCGCCTCGGCGTGACCAAGCCGGTCATCACCCGCGCGCTCGACTCGATGGGCAAGCTCGACTTGCTGTCGCGCCGCCGCGACGAGACCGACCGGCGCAATGTCGTCATCCAGCGCACCGTCAAGGGCGCGCTCTACGTTGAAACGCTCGGCGACCTCGTCGTCGCCAAGGCTGCGGAATTGCCCCGATGAATCTTGATCGCCGTTTGACGCCCGCAAGGCCCGATCTCGCCGCCGCGCATCTGCTGGGCCAGGTCGAGGCCGCCCGTTTTGTCGAAGGCCGCGTCCTGCGCGTCGGCGCGTCGCTTGTCGACCTGCGCCGCGATCCGCAGCCCGATTCCGGCGTGGAAACGCAGGCGTTGTTCGGCGAACGCGTCACGGTCTACGAGGAATACGAGGGCTGGGCCTGGGCGCAGCTCGAAGGCGACGGCTATGTCGGCTATCTGCCGGCCGCCGGGCTGATCGATGTGGGCGCCGCCTCGACGCATCGGGTCGCCGCGCCGTGGACCTTCGTCTATCCGGGCGCGAGCATGAAATTGCCGTGCAGCGGCGGCCTGCCGCTCGGCGCCCGCCTGAGCGTCGCAGCGGAGGAGGGCGACTTTGCCCGCCTCGCCGACGGCGGCTTCGTCTGGCGCGCGCATCTGGCGTCGGCCGAGGCGGCCGAAAGCGATTTCGTCGCGGTCGCCGAGCGCTTTCTCAACGCGCCCTATCTGTGGGGCGGCAAGTCCTGGCGCGGCGTCGATTGCTCCGGCCTCGTGCAGATCGCGCTCGCCGCCTGCGCCGCCGCCGCCCCGCGCGACACCGATCTGCAGGAGAAGGCGCTCGGCGCGCCGCTGCCGGCCGGCGACGCTCTCGCCGATCTGCGGCGCGGCGATCTCGTCTTCTGGAAGGGGCATGTCGGCATCATGCGCGACGCCGAAACGCTGCTGCACGCCAACGGCTATCACATGCAGGTCGTCAGCGAGCCGTTGGCCGCGGCGCGCAAACGCATTCTGGCGGCGGGCGCGGGCGACGTGACGAGCGTGCGCCGGCTAGGGTGAGGCGGCGCCGGCCAGCGCGTCGAGTTCGTCGAACAGCGCGCTCGCGCCGATGCGAAACGTGTCGCGGCGCGCCCAGCCTTCGCCCATGATCTCCTCGGCCAGCGCCAGATAGCGCGCTGCGTCCGCGAAGCTGCGCACGCCGCCGGACGCCTTGAAGCCGACGGGCCTGTCGCTGGCGCGGATCGTCTCCAGCATGACGCGCGCCGCCTCGGGCGTCGCGCCGACATCGGTCTTGCCCGTCGAGGTCTTGATGAAATCGGCCCCCGCGGCGATCGCGAGGCGCGCGGCCCGCGCAATGGTCTCGGCCGCGCCGAGCGCGCCGGTTTCCAGAATGACCTTGAGCCGGCAATCGCTCGGCACATGGTCGCGCACCGCTTCAATCGTGTCGCGCGCCGTGCGTTCGTCGCCGGCGAGGAAAGCGCGCCAGGGCATGACGAGATCGAGCTCGCGCGCGCCGTCGCGCAGGGCTTCCTGGGCGTCCTCGACGGCGCGGATGGCGTCGTCGCCGCCCTTGGGGAAATTGATCACGGCGGCCACCGGCGTCGCCGCCGCGCCGATCGCCTCGCGCACCTCGCCGATGAATTGCGGCCAGACGCAGACCGCGGCGACGCGGCCGCGGCCGCGCCGCGCCAGCGCGATCGCGTCGCTGGCGCGCGCGGCGTCGCCCAGGTCGGTCAGGTCGAGCAGGCCGATCAACCGCCGCGCTTGTTCGCCCGCGCTCATCCGCGCGCTCCGCCGCCGGACAGCCGGTCGTCGCCGGTCTTCAGGAAGGCGCGCACGAGGCGCTTCAGCACGATGCCGCCCGAGGCGGCGACGTCGCGCGATTCCGCATGGCTGGGATTGCCGCCGGTGAAGCCCGCGCCGAAATTGGTGACGACGGCGAGAGCGCCGACGTTCAGCGCCAGGCGTCGCGCCAGGATCACCTCCGGCACGAGCGACATGCCGACCATATGCGCGCCGAGCAGCCGCGCCGCCCTGATCTCGGCCGGCGTTTCGAAGCTCGGGCCGGGAAACCACATGAACACGCCTTCATGGATGGTCACGCCGGCGGCGAGCGCTGCGCGCTTGAGGCGGCGCTGCACGCGTTTGTCATAGGCCTCGTTCATGTTGATGAAGGCGTTGTCGGTCGAGCCGATCAGCGGATTGAAGCCGTTCAGGTTGATGTGGTCGGTGACGGCGACGATCATGCCGGGATAGAGATCGGCGCGCACCGAGCCCGCCGCGCAGGTCAAAAGCAGCGTCTGCGCGCCCAGGAGCGCCATTGTCTCGATCGGCGTCGCCATCGCTGCCGGATCGCCGGTCTCATAGAAATGCGACCGTCCCTGCAAATAGGCGACGCGCACGCCCTCCTGTTCGCCGATGACGACATTGCCCGGATGGCCCGCGACCTGCGGTACGGGAAAGCCCGGCAGATCGGCGTAGGGCGTGATGAGCGGATTGACGACCTGATCGGCGAGCGAGGCGAGCCCCGTGCCGGTGACGATGGCGATGTCGACATTGGCCGCGCCGCGCTGTTGTAGAATATCGGCGGCCGCTTCGGCATTGCTTGTCATGGCGTCTGTCCCCTGCATGGCGTGTCGGCGCTGATCCGCGCCCCGTCGATGGGCGCGGCGCGCAAGCGATCGAGCGTCACGGCTTTCTCCCGATCGCTTGAAGCATTACCATCGAACCCGACGCGTTGTGATTAATATAAAAGCTCGAAGAGATTGGCGAGTCGCGCTTTTCGAGCAATTGACCTGCGTCCCGGCGTCGCGGGCGCAGCATTTCAGGGCCGTGACATTGAAACGACTGATTCTGTTTTTCGCGTTGATATTGACGCCTCTGGCTGGCGCGGGGCAGGAGGCTGCGCCGATCATCGCCTATGCGCCGCGCGTTCTGCCGACGCAGGCCCGCCACGCCATGGTCGCGGCGCAGGAGGCGGAGGCCGCCCGCATCGGCCTCGACGTCCTGAAGCGCGGCGGCAACGCCGTCGACGCCGCTGTGGCGATCGGTTTCGCGCTGGCCGTCACGCTGCCGCGCGCCGGCAATCTCGGCGGCGGCGGCTTCATGCTGGCGCACGACGCGGCGGCGGGACGGACCGTCGCCATCGACTTCCGCGAAACGGCGCCGGCCGCCGCCACGCGCGACATGTTCCTCAACGCCGATGGCCGCGCCGATCCGGGCAAGTCGCGCTCCAGCGGCCTCGGCGTCGGCGTTCCAGGCACGGTCGCCGGCCTGCTGCACGCGCTGGAACGCTATGGCTCGGGCCGCTTTTCGCGCGCCGACCTGATCGCGCCGGCGGCGGCGCTGGCGCGCGACGGGCTGATCGTCGGCCAGGATCTTGCCGATTCCCTGCCTTTCGCCTTGGCCCGCCTCGGCCGTCATCCCTCGTCCGCCAAGATCTTCCTGCCGTCCGGCGCGCCGCTGCGCGAGGGCGACCGGCTGGTGCAGCGCGACCTTGCCGCGACGCTGGAGACGATCGCCCGCGAAGGCGCGCGCGGCTTTTATCACGGCCCCGTGGCGGAACGAATCGTCGCCGCCGTGCGCGCGGCGGGCGGGCGCATGACCCTCGACGACATGAAGGCCTATCGCATCGTCGAGCGCGAACCGCTGCGCGGGAGCTATCGCGGCCGCGACATCGTGGCGATGCCGCCGCCCTCGGCCGGCGGCGTGCATCTGGTGCAATTGTTCAACGTGCTGGAGGGCTTTCCCCTCGCCGCGCTCGGCCAGAACGCCGCCGAGACGATCCATCTGATGGCCGAGGCGATGAAGCTCGCCTACGCCGACCGCGCCAAATTCCTCGGCGACCCGGATCATGTCAAAGCGCCGGTGGCGGGCATCGTCTCGCGCCCCTACGCTGAGCGGCTGCGCGGCCTGATCGAGGCGGGGCGCGCCCGGCCGGCGCAGGAGGTGCTGAGCCTCGACCGCGCGCCGCCGGAGAGCGAACAGACGACGCATTTCTCCGTCGTCGATGCGCAGGGCAACGCCGTGTCGCTGACGACGACGCTGAATTTCTCCTATGGGCTAGGGCTCGTCGCCGAGGGCACGGGCGTGCTGCTCAACAACGAACTCGACGATTTCGCCGCCGCCCCCGGCGCGGCCAACGCCTATGGCTTGACCGGCGGCGAAGCCAACGCCCCCGGTCCAGGCCGCCGGCCGCTGTCGTCGATGACGCCGACGCTCGTCTTCAAGGACGGGGCGCTCGAACTCGTCACCGGCTCGCCGGGCGGCTCGCGCATCATCACCATCGTCCTGCAAATGATCAGCAATATCGTCGACCATGGCCTCAATGTCGCCGAGGCGACGGTCGCGCCGCGCGTCCATCACCAATGGCTGCCGGACGAATTGCAGGTCGAGCGCGGCCTGTCGCCCGACACGATCCGCCTGCTGGAGGCCAAGGGCCATCGCGTCGTCGAGCGCAACGCCTTCGGTTCGGCCCAGTCGATCCACCGCGTCGACGGCCTGTGGCAGGGGGCGGCGGACACCCGCCAGCGCGGCGGCGCGGCCCTCGGCTATTGAGCGGCGCGGCGGGGCGAGGGCGGCGGCGCTGGCCACGCCGCCAAAAACCGACATAATCCGAGGCGAATCATTGCGCGCGGCCCAATTCCCGGCCGTCACCCGTGAGGCCTGACCTTGACCAACCGGATCCGCCCGCACTTCACCCGCCGCCAGACGTTGCGGGCTGCCGCGGCGACGCTCGCCGCCGCGTCGCTGCCGCGCGCCGCTCTGGCCGCCGAGGAGGCCGAGACGCACGGCCTGTCGATCTTCGGCGACCTCTCGCTGCCGGCCGATTTCAGGCACCTTCCTTACGTCAATCCGCAGGCGCCGAAGGGCGGCGCGCTGACGCTGCAGGTCAGCTCGCTCTCCGGCAACCAGAACTTCGCCACGTTCAACACGCTCAACATCTTCATTCTCAAGGGCGACGGCGCGGCGGGCGTGGGGCTGATCTTCGACACGCTGATGACCGGCAATTCCGACGAGCCCGACGCCATCTACGGCCTCGTCGCGCGCGCCGTGCGCGTCTCGGCCGACAAGAACACCTATCGCTTCCTGCTGCGCAAGGAGGCGCGCTTCCACGACGGCTCGCCACTGACCGCGCATGATGTCGCCTTCTCGCTCGACATCCTCAAGAGCAAGGGCCATCCGGCAATCCGGCAGGAATTGCGCGATCTTGAGAGCGTCGTCGCCGAGGCCGACGACATCGTGGCGGTGAAGCTGAAGCCCGGCCACTCGCGCGAGGCGGCGCTGATCGTCGCCGGCCAGCCGATCTTCTCGAAAGCGTTCTATTCCCGGCCCGAAAACAGGTTCGAAGAGACGACGCTCAATCCGCCGCTCGGCTCCGGCCCCTACAAGGTCGGCACCTTCGAGCAGGGCCGCTACATCGCCTACGAACGGGTGAAGGATTATTGGGCCAAAGACCTGCCGATCATGCTCGGCCAGGCGAATTTCGATGCGATCCGCTACGAATATTTCGCCGACCGCAAGGTGGCGTTCGAGGCGTTCAAGGCCGGCGTCTTCACCTGGCGCGAGGAATTCACCTCCTCCGTCTGGGCGACGGGTTATGATTTCGCCGCGCTGCGCGACGGCAAGGTGAAGCGCGAGGTCATTCCCGACAAGACGCCGTCGGGCACGCAGGGCTGGTTCTTCAACACGCGCCGCGACAAGTTCGCCGACCCGCGCATCCGCGAAGCGCTCGGCCTCGCCTTCGATTTCGAATGGACCAACGCCAACATCATGTATGGCGTCTACAACCGCACGGTGTCGTTCTTCCAGAATTCGCCGATGATGGCCGAAGGCAAGCCGGACCCGCAGGAACTGGCGCTGCTGGCGCCCTATCGCGACAAGCTGCCGGCGGCCGTGTTCGAAGACGTCTACGTGCCGCCCGTCTCCGACAAGTCGGGGCAGGATCGCGCGCTGTTGCGCCGCGCCGCGCAGATGCTGACGGAAGCAGGCTGCAAGCGCGAAGGCACGGCGCTGATTCTGCCCAACGGCAAGCCGCTCGAAATCGAGTTCCTCGACTTCGAGGGCTCGCTGCAGCCCCATACGGCGCCCTTCATCAAGAACCTGCGGCTGATCGGCGTCGAAGCGCGCCACCGCATCGTCGATCCGGCGCAATACAAGCGGCGCGTCGATGATTTCGACTATGACGTCGTCGTCACCCGCTTCGGCCTCGGCCTCGCGCCGGGCGAGAGCATGCGCGCCTATTTCGGTTCGGAATCGGCGAAGATGCCGGGCACGCGCAACATGGCGGGCATCGCCGACCCGGTCGTCGACGCGCTGATCGAGAAGGCGCTCGTCGCCGCAACGCGCGATGAGCTGACAATCATCTGCCGCGCCATCGACCGCATTCTGCGCGCCCGCCATTATTGGGTTCCGATGTGGAACAAGACGACGCATCTGATCGCCTATTGGGACATTTACGGCCGCCCGCAGCGCGCGCCCAATTACGGCCTCGCCGTCGCCTCGACCTGGTGGCGCGATCCGGCGCGCGCGCAGGCCATCGGATTCACGGGGCCATGACGCGCTGATGTTCGCCTATATCGCCCGACGCCTGCTCTTGATGGTGCCGACGCTGCTCGGCATCCTGCTCGTATCCTTCGTCATCGTGCAATTCGCGCCAGGCGGCCCGGTCGAGCGCGTGCTGGCGCAATTGCAGGGCCTCGATTCGGGCGCGACCGCGCGCTTTGGCGGCGGCGGTGGCGATGTCGGCGCGGGCGGCGGCGCGTCGCAGGGCGGCGCGCAGGACGTCTCGTCGAAATACCGCGGCGCGCAGGGACTCGACCCGAAATTCATCGCGGAACTGGAGAAGCAATTCGGCTTCGACAAGCCGGCCTACGAGCGCTTCTTCATCATGCTGAAGAATTACGCGACCTTCGAATTCGGCCGCTCCTATTTCCGCGACACGCCGGTGCTGCAGCTGATCAAGGAGAAGCTGCCCGTCTCCATCACGCTCGGCCTGTGGATGACGCTGCTGTCCTACCTCATCTCGATCCCGCTCGGCATCGCCAAGGCGGTGCGCGACGGCTCACGCTTCGACACGTGGACGTCGGCCGTCGTCATCGTCGGCTATGCGATTCCAAGCTTCCTCTTCGCCATCCTGCTGATCGTGCTGTTCGCCGGCGGCTCGTTTCCATGGTTCGGCCAGATCTTCCCGCTGCGCGGCCTGACCAGCGAGAGTTTCGAGCAATTGTCGTGGTTCGCCAAGATCAAGGATTATGTCTGGCACATCACGCTGCCGGTTGTTTCGATGACGCTCGGGGCCTTCGCCACGCAGACCTTCCTCACCAAGAATTCCTTCCTCGACGAGATCCGCAAGCAATATGTGCAGACGGCGCGGATGAAGGGCCTGAGCGAGCGGCAGGTGCTCTATGGCCATGTGTTCCGCAACGCCATGCTCATCGTCGTCTCCGGTTTTCCGGGGGCCTTCGTCCACGCCTTCTTCACCGGCTCGCTGCTGATCGAAACGATCTTCTCGCTCGACGGCCTCGGCCTGCTGTCGTTCGAGTCGATCGTCAACCGCGACTATCCGGTGGTCTTCGCCAATCTCTACATATTCGCGTTGCTCGGGCTCGTCGTGAACCTGCTCTCCGACCTCACCTACACCTGGATCGATCCGCGCATCGATTTCGAAACGCGGGAGGTGTGAGGTGATGAATTCCAGACGTCTTCACCGGATGCTCTGCCTTCATCCTGAGGAGCCTGCGGCAGCAGGCGTCTCGAAGGATGTGCGTGCGGGCGCTCGTTTCGCGGCCCATGCTTCGAGACGGCGCGGCGCGCCTCCTCAGCATGAGGGCGAGCCATGACCGAATCCATCCTCATCGCCGGCGAACGCGCCCCGCACGCGCCTGATCTGCCGCGCGGCGGCTTCATCGAGCTGTCGCCGATCAACCAGCGCCGCGTCGACAATTTTCGCGCCAACAAGCGCGGCTATTGGTCGTTCATCGTGTTTGTCGTGCTGTTCACCGCTTCGCTGTTCGCCGAATTCATCGCCAATGAGCGGCCGATCCTCGTCTCCTACAAGGGCGAACTGCTCATGCCGGTGTTCAAGGATTACCCGGAAGAGAAGTTCGGCGGCTTCCTCGCCCATACCGACTACCGCGATCCGGTGATCCAGAAGGAGATCGAGGCGCATGGCTGGATGGTCTGGCCGCCGATCCGCTATTCCTTCAAGACGCACAATCTCGATCTTCCGCGGCCGGCGCCCTCGCCGCCGACCTGGGCCCTGAGCCAGGAGGAATGCGCCCGCGCCGCCGCGAAGAAAATCGGGGCGGACAAGCCCAACCGCGGCTGCGCCGACATCGAATGGAACTGGTTCGGCACCGACGACCAGGGCCGCGACGTCGTGGCGCGGCTGATCTACGGCTTTCGCATTTCCATCCTGTTCGGCCTGACGCTCGCCATCGTCTCGTCGATCATCGGCATTTTCGCCGGCGCGGTGCAGGGTTATTTCGGCGGGCGCATCGACCTCGTGTCGCAGCGCTTCATCGAGATCTGGTCGTCGCTGCCGCATCTCTACCTGCTGATCATCATCTCCTCGATCATCACGCCGAGCTTCTTCGTCCTGCTTGGCATCCTGCTCTTGTTCTCCTGGGTGTCGCTGGTGCATGTCGTGCGCGCCGAATTCCTGCGCGCCCGCAATTTCGAATATGTCAACGCGGCGCGCGCGCTCGGCCTGTCCAATCCGCGCATCATGTGGCGGCATGTGCTGCCCAACGCCATGGTGGCGACGCTGACCTTCCTGCCGTTCATCCTCAACGGCTCGATCACGACGCTGACCTCGCTCGACTTCCTCGGCTTCGGCCTGCCGCCGGGCTCGCCGTCGCTTGGCGAATTGCTGCTGCAGGGCAAGTCGAACCTGCAGGCGCCTTGGCTCGGGCTGACGGGCTTCGCCGTCATCGCCCTGATGCTGTCGCTGCTCGTCTTCATCGGCGAGGCCGTGCGCGACGCCTTCGATCCCAGAAAGACCTTCGCGTGAGCGCCCCCCTTCTCGACGTCCGCGACCTGTCGATTGCTTTCCGCTCCGGCGGCAAGGATTCCCTTGTCGTCGAGAACCTCTCCTTCAAGCTGGAGAAGGGCCGCACGCTGGCGCTCGTCGGCGAATCCGGTTCCGGCAAGTCGATCACGGCCTTGTCCATCGTGCGCTTGCTGACGGCGGCGGCGCGTCACCCGAGCGGCGAAATCTTCTTTCAGGGCCGCGACCTGCTCAAGGCCGACGCCGACGAAATCCGCCATGTGCGCGGCAAGGCGATCACCATGGTCTTCCAGGAGCCCATGACCTCGCTCAATCCGCTGCACCGCATCGAGCAGCAGATCGGCGAAATCCTCCGGCTGCACGGCATGCGCGGCGACGAGGCGGTGCGCCAGCGCGTCGTCGAACTGCTCGACGAGGTCGGCATTCCCGATCCGGCGGGGCGGCTGCAATCCTATCCGCACCAATTGTCGGGCGGCCAGCGCCAGCGCGTCATGATCGCCATGGCGCTCGCCAACCGGCCCGACCTGTTCATCGCCGACGAGCCGACGACGGCGCTCGACGTCACCGTGCAGGCGCAGATCCTCAAATTGCTGAAGGAGCTGCAATCGCGGCTCGGCATGGCGATGCTGTTCATCACCCATGACCTCGGCATCGTCCGCCGCATCGCCGATGATGTCTGCGTCATGCAGAAGGGCCGTATCGTCGAGGCGGGGGCGACGCGGGAGATTTTCGCCGCGCCGAAACATCCCTACACGCAAGCCCTGCTCGCCGCCGAGCCGAAGGGCGAGGCGCCCGTCGCCGACGCCAGCGCCAAGGCCATCGTCGAGACGCGCGACCTGCGCGTCTGGTTCCCGGTCAAGCGCGGCCTGCTGCGCCGCACCGTCTCGCACATCAAGGCGGTGGACGGCATTTCGCTGACCGTGCGCGAGGGCCAGACGGTCGGCGTGGTGGGCGAATCCGGCTCGGGCAAGACGACGCTCGGCCTCGCCATCCTGCGCCTCATCCGCTCGGAAGGGCCGGTCGCCTATCTCGGCAAGCGCATCGACGGATTGTCGTCGCGCGAGATGCGGCCCTTGCGCCGCGACATGCAGATCGTCTTTCAGGACCCCTACGGCTCGCTGTCGCCGCGCATGTCGGTGGCCGAGATCGTGGCGGAAGGCCTCGGCGTGCAGCACATCGGCAAGACCTATGCCGAGCGCCGCGAGATCGTCGCCAAGGCGCTGGCCGACACCGGCCTCGACCCGTCGGCGATGGACCGCTACCCGCACGAATTTTCCGGCGGCCAGCGCCAGCGCATCGCCATCGCCCGCGCCATGGCGCTCAACCCGCGCTTCGTCGTGCTCGACGAACCGACCTCGGCGCTCGACATGTCGGTGCAGGCGCAGATCGTCGATCTGTTGCGCGACCTGCAAAAGGCGCATGGCCTCGCTTATATGTTCATCAGCCACGATCTCAAGGTTGTGCGCGCCCTGGCGACGGATCTCGTCGTCATGCGCCACGGCAAGGTGATCGAGGCGGGCGACGCGCGCGAGATCTTCGCCGCGCCGAAGGACGAATATACGCGCGCCCTGTTCGCCGCCGCGTTCCGCATCGAGGCGGCGGGCGGCATGGCCGCGAGATAAAGGCAGGCCCATGCCGCGTGCGGCGCTTCTCGTTTTTGATTCCCTCGGCCTTGGCGGCGCCGCCGATGCGGAGGCGTTCGGCGACGCCGGCGCCGACACGCTCGGCCATCTGGCGCAAGCCTGCGCGCTCGGGCGCGGCAATCGCGCCGGCTTGCGCGCCGGGCCGCTGCGCATTCCCCATCTCGAAGCCCTCGGCCTTGGACTGGCGAGCGAAGCCTCGACGGGCCGGCTCGCGCCGGGGCTCGCGCGCGCCGCCACGCCGCGCGCGCTCTGGGGTTTCGCCCGCGAGCGCTCGCGCGGCAAGGATACGCCCTCCGGCCATTGGGAGATCGCCGGCGCGCCGCTCGAAGGCGAATGGGGCTATTTCGCGCCGACCGTGCCGTTTCTGCCGGCCGATGTGCGCGCGGCGCTGATTGCGCGCGGCGAGGTCCCGGGCCTCGTCGGCGACCGGCACGGTTCCGGCATCGAAATCATCGAGCATTTCGGCGCTGAGCATGTCGCGACAGGAAAGCCCATCGTCTACACCTCGGTCGATTCCGTGCTGCAGATCGCCGCGCATGAAGAGACGTTCGGCCTCGAACGCCTCTATGATCTTTGCCGGCTGGCGCGCGAATTGTGCAATCCGCTCAACATTGGCCGCGTCATCGCCCGGCCCTTTGTCGGCGACGCCGAAAAGGGGTTTGTCCGGACGCCGCGGCGTCAGGATTTCTCCATTCCGTCGCCCGCCGGCAATTTGCTCGACATCGCGGCGGGGCAGGGGCGCGCCGTCGTCAGCATCGGTAAGATCGGCGACATTTTCGGCCACCGCAACACCGGCGTGGAAATCAAGCGCGGCGACGACATGGGCCATTTCGACGCGCTTCTCGAGGCGCTGCGCACGCTGCCGGACGGCGGCCTCGTCTTCGCCAATTTCGTCGATCTCGACAGCGAGCACGGCCACCGCCGCGACATCGCCGGCTATGCGGCGGGACTGGAGCGGCTCGACGCGCGCCTGCCCGAGCTTGAGGCAATGTTGCGCCCCGGCGATCTCTGCGCCCTGTCGGCCGACCACGGCAATGACCCGACCTGGCGCGGCGCCGACCACACGCGCGAAAACGCGCCCGTGCTCGTCTGGGGGCCGGGCGTCGCCGGCGGCCCGATCGGCGCGCGCGACAGCTTTGCCGATATCGGCGCGAGCCTCGCCCGCCATCTGCGCCTTCCGGCGACGAAAACCGGAACGCCGTTTCTCTGAGAGTCAGAAATCGGTTCGGCTGCGGATCGCCGCCGCCAACGTGCCCTCGTCGAGATAATCGAGCTCGCCGCCGACCGGCACGCCATGGGCGAGCCGCGTCACCTTGACGCCGAACGGGGCGATCAGGTCGGTGATGTAATGGGCCGTGGTCTGGCCGTCGACCGTGGCGTTGACGGCGAGAATGACCTCGCGCACCGCGCCGCCATCCAGACGGGTGAGCAGGCTGTCGATATTCAGGTCTTTCGGTCCGACGCCATCGAGCGGCGACAGCACGCCGCCGAGCACGTGATAGCGCGCGCTCAGCGCCCCGGCGCGCTCAAGCGCCCAGAGGTCGGCGACGGTTTCAACGACGATGATGGCGCTTTCGTCGCGACGCGGGTCGCGGCAGACGGTGCAGGGATCGCTGGTGTCGACATTGCCGCACGTCGAACAGACGAGAATGCGCTCGTTGGCGACGCGCATGGCCTCAGCCAGCGGCCCGAGCAATTCCTCGCGCTTGCGGATGAGATGCAGCGCCGCGCGGCGCGCCGAGCGCGGCCCGAGCCCCGGCAGGCGCGCCAGCAATTGAATCAGCCGCTCGATTTCCGGGCCGGCGACGCGCTGCGCCATGGTCGCGCGCTCAGAACGGCAGTTTCATGCCGGGCGGCAGCGGCAGGCCGGCGGTGATCGCCTTCATCTTTTCTTCCATCAGCCGCTCGGCCTTCTTGCGGGCGTCCTCATGCGCCGTGACGATGAGGTCTTCGACGATTTCCTTGTCGTCGGCCTTGAGCAGCGAGGCGTCGATGGCGACGCCACGCATCGCGCCCTTGGCCGTCAGCGTCACGCGCACCATGCCGCCGCCCGAGACGCCCTCGACTTCGAGGCGCTCCATCTCGGCCTGCATGTCCTGCATCTTGGCCTGCATGGCCTGCGCCTGCTTCATCAGTCCCATCATGTCGCGCATCAGGCGCTCCTTTTCTGGCAAGGGGTCGGCCGCCGGGGCGGCCTTCAGGTGTCGTCGTCGCTGTCGGCTTCGTCGGCATAGCCGATTTCATCGCTCGCCTCGCGCGCCGCGACGGGCGGCGGCGGCGCTTCCTCCACGGTGGAGCGCACGGCGATGATCTCGGCGCCGGGAAAGCGCTCCAGCACCTGCCGCACCAAGGGATTGGCGCGCACGCCGACGAGCTTCTCGCGCTCGCGCGCGTCCGCCCGTTCGCGGATGCTCGGCGCGCCTTCCTCGCTCGACAGGGCCACCATCCAGCGCTGGCCGGTCCATTCCTGCAGGCGGCGCATCAGCGTTGGCGCAAGCTGCGGCGAAGCGCCGGGGGCGAGCGAAAATTCGATCTGTCCTTGCGCGAAACGCACCAGCCGCACGTCGCATTCGAGCGCCACTTTCAGCTGGATGTCGCGTTTTTCCGAAGCGAGCGCCACCAGCGCCTCGAAATTGGCCAGCCGCATGGTCGGGGCGGGCGAGGGCTGCGCCGAGGGGGCGTATTGTGGCGCGCCGGCGGCCATCGCCGCCCCGCCGCCGCTCGCGGCCATCGTCCCGCGCGGCGGGGCGCCCGGCGCGGGCGATGCGGCGCCGGCGCTGGCGCGCTTCACCAGGTCGCCGGGGCTCGGCAGCTCAGAGGCATAGGCCAGGCGCACCAGCACCATTTCGGCGGAGGCCAGCGGGCGCGGCGAATCCTTCAGTTCCGACAAGCCCTTGACGAGGATCTGCCAGGTCCGCGACAGCACCGGCATCGACAGGCGGGCGGCGAAATCGCTGCCGCGCTTGCGCTCTTCCTCGGTCGCGGCAGGGTCGTTCGCGGCCTCCGGCACCAGCTTCACGCGCGTGACGAAATGGGTGAAGTCGGCGAGTTCCGACAGGATCTGCGCCGGGTCGGCGCCATGATCGTGCTGCTCGCCCATCGCCCGCAGCGCGTCGGCGATGCGGCCGGCCATCACATGCTCGAACAGGTCGACGACGCGGGCGCGGTCGGCAAGGCCGAGCATGGTGCGGATCATCTCCGCCGGCACGCTGGCGCCGCCGCCGTCGCCGCCATGGGCGATGGCCTGATCGAGCAGCGACAGCGAATCGCGCACCGAGCCTTCGGCGGCGCGGGCGATCATCGCCAGCGCCTCGTCCTCGATCCGCACGTTCTCCTTGGCGCAGATGCCGGCAAGATGCTTGACCAGCAGGTCTGACGGAATGCGGCGCAGATCGAAGCGCTGGCAGCGCGAACGCACCGTCACCGGCACTTTTTCGATTTCCGTCGTCGCGAAAATGAACTTCACGTGCTCCGGCGGCTCTTCCAGCGTCTTCAACAGGCCGTTGAAGGCGGCTTTCGACAGCATGTGCACTTCGTCGATGATGAAGACCTTGGTGCGCGCCATCACCGGCTTGTAGCGGGCGCTCTCGATGATCTCTCGCACGTCGTCTATGCCGGTGTGCGAGGCCGCGTCCATCTCGATGACGTCAACATGCCGCGATTCGATGATCGCCTGGCAATGGACGCCGAGTTCCGGCATGTGGATCGTCGGCCGGGTCACGGCGGGCTCTCCGTCGCGCGCCGGCAATTCGTAGTTGAAGGCGCGGGCGAGAATGCGCGCCGTGGTCGTCTTGCCGACGCCGCGCACGCCCGTGAGGATGTAGGACTGGTGAATGCGCTCGAGGTCGAAGGCGTTCGACAGGGTGCGGACCATCGCCTCCTGTCCGATCAGGTCTTCGAAGCTCGACGGCCGGTATTTGCGCGCCAGCACGCGATAGGCCTGCGCCGGCGCGGGCTTGGCCGGCGGCGCGTCGAGGCCGAGCGACGCCATGTCGCCAGCGGCGGAATCCTGCGGGCGCGGGTCGTTCATCGCTGACCGAATTCTTGAAGCTCGCCCGACGCGCATCCGGACCGGCCGGGCCGCCGCGTCTGGGCTTGAAGTAGGAGGCTGGACAGAAACCCGCTCGGTCTCGTTAGGGCTGCTTCCTTCCGGACCTGACCCGATTGGCGAGTGATGCGTCCCCCGCCAACCTCCCGCGCTCTATTTGGACCATGCCGGCCTGTTTCGCAACCCCTCACGGCGCGAAGACGAGCAGCAGGTAACAGGCGAAGATCACCAGATGGACGAGGCCGAACAGGATGTTCGTGCGCTCGGCGGCGAAAGTCACGGCGCTGACGAAAAGGGTCAGGGCCAGCAGCGTCACCTCGCGCGCCCCCAGCCCGAGCACGACCTCCGCGCCGGTGGCCAGCGAAATGATGGCGACGGTCGGAATGGTCAGGCCGATCGTCGCCAGCGCCGAGCCGAGCGCCAGATTGACGCTTTTCTGCATGACGTTCTGCCGCGCCGCCTTCAGCGCCGAAATGCTTTCCGGCGACAGCACCAGCAAGGCCACGATGATGCCGGCCAGCGCCGGCGGCGCGCCGGCGCGCCCCAAAGCGACATCGAGCAGGGCGGCGAATTTCTTCGACAGCAGGATCACGCCGACGAGCGAAACCGCCAGCAGGGCGGCGCTTGCCAGAAATGGCGCCGCCGGCCCATGCTCGGCCGCGTGCGGGTCATCCCCCGGCGCCTGGAAATAATCGACATGCCGCACCGTCTGCACGAACAGGAACGCGGCGTAGAGCAGCAGCGTCACGGCGCTGACGAAGCCGAGCTGCAGCGCCGAATAATAGGGGCCGGGCGTCGTCAGCGTGTAATTCGGCATGACGAGGGTGAAAACCGCCAGCGGCGCCAGCACCGCGAGATAGGTGCGTGCGCCCGGCGTCTGGATTTCCGGCTCGTGATGGCGCAGCCCGCCGGCGACGAGGCAAAGGCCGACGAGGCCGTTGACGACGATCATCACCACGGCGAACACCGTGTCGCGGATCAGCGCCGGATTGCCGCCGCCCGAGGTCATCATCGAGGCGAGCAGCGCCACTTCGATCACGGTGACGGCGAGGGTCAGCACGATCGTGCCATAGGGCTCGCCGAGCCGGTCGGCGATGGCGTCGGCGTGGCGCACGGCGGCGAAGATCGCGCCGAGCAGCACGACGACCAGCACAACGGCCATGCCGACGGCCAGCGGCGTCATCTCGGCGAAGCCGCCGGGCAGCGCGAAGCCGAAGGCGGTGACCAGCGCCAGGGCGAGCGCGGGGAAGATCAGGGAAGAGCGCGTCATGCCAGCGGTCTTGCCCGTCGGATGGCGGTTTTTCAAGGGCGCGGCGCGCTGATCTTCGAGAAAAAGGCGAAACCTAATGCGCTTGCTCTTGCGCTCCGCCATGATATCGCCGTGAAAGCTTGGCTGTTTACAGCCATTTACATGATGATAGGGCAGCCGCTATGGAAGATCCCATGCAATTCGTTCTCGATTCGCGCCTGGCGACAGACACCATTGTCTTGGGAGACATGCTGCTCAGCCGCGTTCTTCTGATGAATGACGCCCGATTTCCTTGGCTGGTCATCGTGCCGCGACGGCCAAGCTTGCGCGAATTTCTCGACCTTGCGGCGACCGAGCGCGCCATTCTGATGGAAGAGATCGCCAAGGCCTCGGCCGCGCTGAAAGACGTGACGCAGGCCGAAAAGCTCAATGTCGCGGCGCTGGGCAATATGGTGCCGCAATTGCACATTCACGTCATCGCCCGTTTTGCCGGCGATCCCGCCTGGCCCAATCCAGTCTGGGGCCGTGGCCAGGCCGTGCCCTACGAAACGGATTCGGTGGAGAAATTCGCCGCCGAAATCGGCCACAAGCTCGGCTTCGTCTAAAGTCGCGGGGCAGGGGTGGAGGAATTTTTCGCGCCGCTCTAGTCTGTCGGCGCGCCGCTCTTGGCGCGCAGTCAGGACCATCATGCGCGACGCAGCTCTCGAACTTTCCGCCCGCACCGGCTTTGCCTTCAACCCACTCGATCGCCTGTCCGAACGCCGCGACGACGCCAGCATCATCGACTATCTGGCCGCCGAGTCGACGAGCCGCGCCGTCGTCATCTGCCGCGACAGTCCGGTCGTGCTGCGCCGTGGCGGCATGGCCCGCGCCGTGATGTCGCTGGCCGAGGCCGAGAGCCTCGGGCCGGTCTCCGTGCGCGCCTTTCTCGGCAAGGACGATCACACCGGCGTCTTCGGCGTGCTGCTCGACGACGCCGCGGCGGTCGCGGCCCCGCCCGGCCCGCCGCACCTGCCGAAATTCCACATCCGCGACCACGAAGACGCCGTGCTGGAGGATCTGCGCGCCCTGACGGGGCAGGGGATCTTCGACCCGGCCACGATCGGCATCCTCGGCCAGGCCAAGAGCCTGCTCTACTGGCACGCCCGCCACGGGTTCTGCGCCAATTGCGGCGCGCAGACGCGGGTCGCCGCCGCCGGCTGGCGGCGCGAATGCGACGCCTGCAAGGCGCAGCATTTCCCGCGCACCGATCCGGTCGTCATCATGCATGTCGTGCATGGCGACGAATGCCTGATGGGCCGCCAGAGCCGATTCGCGCCCGGCATGTATTCCTGCCTCGCCGGCTTCGTCGAGGCGGGCGAGACGCTGGAGGACGCGGTGCGCCGCGAGGTGTTCGAAGAAGCGGGCCTGCGCACGGGGCGCGTCTCCTACCTCGCCTCGCAGCCCTGGCCGTTCCCCTCGTCGCTGATGATCGGCTGCATCGCCGAGGCCAAGGGACGCGACCTCATCATCGACCACAACGAACTCGAGGACGCGCGCTGGTTCTCGCGCGAGGAGGTCGGGCTGATGTTCCGCCGCGCCCATCCGCAGGGCTTGTCCGTGCCGCCGAAGCTGGCCATCGCCCATCACCTGCTGGCGGCCTGGGCCAAGGGCGAGGCCAAGCTGTGACGCCGCCGCGCCAGTCTGGCGGCGCGCTGGCGCTGTTTTCCGGCGGGCAGGATTCGACAACCTGCCTCGCCTGGGCCTTGGCGCGCTTTGATCGCGTCGAGACCGTCGGCTTCGATTATGGCCAGCGCCACGCCATCGAGCTGGGCCAGCGCGCCGCCTTGCGCGCCGGCCTTGAGCGGCTGTCGCCGGACTGGGCGGCGCGGCTCGGGCCGGATCACACATTGGCGCTGTCGGCGCTCGGCGAGATTTCCGACACGGCGTTGACGCGCGACGCCGAGATCAAATTGGGCGACGCCGGCCTGCCGAATACCTTCGTGCCCGGCCGCAACCTCATCTTCCTGACCTTCGCCGCGGCGCTCGCCTACCGGCGGGGCCTGAAGCACATCGTCGGCGGCATGTGCGAGACGGATTTCTCCGGCTATCCCGATTGCCGCGACGATTCCGTCAAGGCCATGCAGACGGCGCTCAACCTCGGCATGGATTCGCGCTTCGTGCTGCACACGCCGCTGATGTGGCTCGACAAGGCGCAGACGTGGGAACTGGCGCAAGACCTCGGCGGGCGGGCTTTGGTCGAGCTCATCGTCGAGGACAGCCACACCTGCTATCTCGGCGAGCGCGGCCAGCGCCACGACTGGGGCTACGGCTGCGGGCAATGCCCCGCCTGCCGCCTGCGCGCCGAGGGCTATGCCCGCTGGCGCGGCTACGCCTGAGTTCGCCTCAGTCGCCGCGCCGGGCGCTCTCGATGCGGAACGGATGCGCCGGATAGACGCCAAGGATAGTGACTTCCTTGGTGAAGAACGACAATTCCTCCAGCGCCAGCGCCAGGCCCGCGTCTTCCGGGTGTCCTTCGACGTCGGCGAGGAATTGCGTCGCGGTGAATTCGCCCTCGACCATGTAGCTCTCGAGCTTGGTCATGTTGACGCCGTTGGTGGCGAAGCCGCCGAGCGCCTTGTAGAGCGCGGCCGGCACGTTGCGCACGCGGAAGACGAAGCTCGTCACCGTCGGGCCGTTGTTGGCCGGCGTCCAGCGCGGCGTCTTCGACAGAACGACGAATCGCGTCGTGTTGTGCTCGGCGTCCTCGACGTCGGTGGCCAGCGTCTTCAGGCCATAGATCTCGCCGGCCAGCCGCGTCGCCAGCGAGGCGCGCGTCGGATCGTTCCATTCGGCCACCTCGCGCGCCGAACCGGCGGTGTCGGCGGCGATATGCGCGCTGAGCCCGAGCTCGCGGATGATCTTGCGGCACTGCCCCAGCGCGTGGATGTGGCTGTAGACGGATTTGATCGTGCCGAGATCGGCCGATTGCGGCGCCAGCAGCTGGAAATGGATCGGCAGGAAATATTCGCCGACGATGTGCAGGCCCGAGGTCGGCAGGAAATGATGGATGTCGGCGACGCGGCCCGCGATCGAATTCTCGATCGGGATCATGCCGAGCCCCGCCGTGCCGTCGCTGATGGCGGCCAACGCGTCCTCGAACGTGGCGCAGGGCAGCGGCGTCCAGTCGGGATAGACGTCCTTGCAGGCGATATGCGAATTGGCGCCCGCTTCGCCCTGATAGGCGATGGTCTTGTTCATGGCTTCCTCGTCAGCGCGCGGGCGCGCTCCAGATCATGCGGCGTGTCGACCCCGAGCGGCACGGCGTCGACGATGGCGACGTCGATGCGCATGCCGGCTTCGAGCGCGCGCAATTGTTCAAGTTTCTCGCGCTTTTCGAGCGGCGAGGGCGGCAGCGACACGAATCGCTGCAGCGCCGCGCGGCGATAGGCGTAAAGGCCGATGTGGTGATAGAGCGGCCCTTCGCCGTGCGGCGCGGTGGCGCGGGTGAAATACAGCGCGCGCATCAGGTTGGGCGCGATTTCCGTTCCCACCATCTTGACGACATTGGGGTCGTCGCGCTCCTCCGGCCGCACGATCTCGGCGGCGAGCGTGGCGATGTCGACGGCCGGATTGTCGAGCGGGCGGATTGCCGCGCGCACGCTGTCGGCCTCGATCGTCGGCAGGTCGCCCTGCACGTTGACGACGACGTCATGGCGGCCGTCCGGGTCGAACAGGCCGATGGCCTCGAAAATGCGGTCGGAGCCGGACTGGTGATGGTCGCCGGTGAGCACGGCCCTGCCGCCGGCCTGTTCCACCGCCGCGACGATCTCGGCTGCGTCGGCGGCCACGACCACCGGACCGATTCCCGCTTCCATGGCGCGACGCCAGACGTGGACGATCATCGGCGCGCCGTTGATGTCGGCGAGCGGCTTGCCCGGCAGGCGGGTGGAGGACATGCGGGCGGGAACGAGAACGATCGGGTTGGGCATGCGCGGCGCGCCTACGGCGAAAAGTATCAAAGCGGTCCTGCTTATAGGCTGTTGCCAAGCGGGCCGCAAAGCGGTTAATCAACCCGAAGCGCCGTAGCATGCAAGCTTCCGGCGCATGTTTTTGTGGCCAGATGGGGCAAGCCCCCCAGAACATCATCACGCGGAGCCGTCGGCATGAATGCTTTCGAACTCAACAAGATCGCCGGCGCGCTGCTCGGCATGCTGCTGTTCGTGATGGGCCTCAATCTTTTCGCTGACGCGATTTTCGCCAATCCCAGGCCGGCGACCCCCGGCTACGATCTGCCCTCGGGCGAGAAGAAGGCCGGCCCCGTCGCCGCCGTCGCGGTCGAGCCGCTGCCGGTGCTGCTCGCCAAGGCCGACGTCAAGCGCGGCGAGGCCGCGATGAAGGCCTGCGCCAGCTGCCACACCTTCGCCAAGGACGCCGCGCCCAAGCCGACCGGCCCCGCCCTCTACGGCGTCGTCGGCCGCGCCAAGGGCTCCACCGGCTATGCCTATTCCGACGGCATGAAGGCCAAGGGCGGCGCCTGGACCTTCGAGGATCTCGACGCCTTCATCGCCAACCCGAAGGGCGTGATCTCCGGCACCAAGATGAGCTTCGGCGGCGAGAAGGACGCGGCCAAGCGCGCCGACATCCTGGTCTATCTGCGCAGTCTGGCCGATGCGCCCGTGGCCCTGCCGGCCGCGAAATAAGCCAGCCTCTCAGGCTGAGCGACAAAGGCCGGGTTCGCCCGGCCTTTTTCATTTTCGCCGCGACGGTTTGACCCGGCCGCGCGGGATGCTTATCTCAGGGTCTTCACAGGGATTTCAGAACGCCATGGCCATTCGCCCGATCATCACCATTCCCGACCCGCGCCTGAAGCTCGTGTCCGAGCCGGTGGCGGTTGTCGACGATTCCATTCGCGCCCTCGTCGACGACATGTTCGACACCATGTACGACGCCCCCGGCATCGGCCTTGCCGCCATCCAGATCGCCGTGCCCAAGCGCGTGCTGGTGATGGATCTCGCCCGCGAAGGCGAGGACAAGCAGCCGATGGTGCTAATCAATCCCGAAATTCTCTCGGTCTCGGACGAGATGGCGAGCTACGACGAGGGCTGCCTGTCGATCCCGGAATATTACGAGGAAGTGCAGCGCCCGGCGCGCGTCCGCGTCCGTTTCCTCGACCGTGACGGCAAGCAGCAGGAGATCGACGCGGACGGCCTGCTGGCCACCTGCGTCCAACACGAGATGGACCATCTCAACGGCGTCGTCTTCATCGACCATATCTCGCGGCTGAAGCGCGAGCGCTGCATCAAGAAATTCACCAAGGCGGCGAAATACGCCGCGCCGCACACGCCGCCCGACCGCGTCGCCCACGAACTCTGACTGTCGGGCCGAGCCCATGCGCCTTGTCTTCATGGGCACGCCGGATTTTTCCGTGCCCGTCCTCGACGCGCTCGTCGCTGCCGGCCACGACATCGTCGCGGTCTACAGCCGCGCGCCCAAGCCCGCCGGTCGCCGCGGGCTGGAAATGACGCCCTCGCCGGTGCATGCGCGGGCGCAGGCGCTCGGTCTGCCCGTGCTGACGCCGAAAGGCTTGCGCTCGGAAGAGGCGGCGGCGGAATTCAGCGCCCACAAGGCCGATGTCGCGATCGTCGTCGCCTACGGCCTGATCCTGCCCAAGGCGATTCTCGACGCGCCGCGCCTCGGCTGCCTCAACATTCACGCCTCGCTGCTGCCGCGCTGGCGCGGCGCCGCGCCGATCCAGCGCGCCATCATGGCCGGCGACGCCGAGACCGGCGTGATGGTCATGCAGATGGAAGAGGGGCTGGACACCGGCCCCGTCGGCGCGACGGCGAGGACGCCAATCGGCGAAAACGAGACGGCGGGCGAATTGCACGACCGCCTGAGCGCGCTCGGCGCGGCGGTCATCGCCCCGGCGCTTGCAGACCTCGAAGCCGGCAGGCTTGCCTTTGTTCCGCAGGACGCGGCGGGCGTCGTCTACGCCCACAAGATCGAGAAAGCCGAAAGCCGCATCGACTGGGGCCTGCCCGCCCGCGAGCTGCACAATCGCATTCGCGGCCTGTCGCCCTTCCCCGGCGCGTGGTTCGAGCTCGATCTCGGCCGCGGCCCGGAGCGCATCAAGGTCTTGCGCAGCGAAATGGCCAAGGGCGCGGGCGTCGCCGGGACGGCGCTCGACAACGCCCTGACCATCGCCTGCGGCGACGGCGCGCTGCGCCTCGTCGAAATCCAGCGCGCCGGCAAGGGGCCGGTCAAGGCGGCGGATTTCCTGCGCGGCCAGAAGGTTGCGGCCGGAACGCGGCTGTCCTAGTCGCGCCCGACCCAATGGCGGCGATGCGCCTGGATGAAGTCGTCGAGATCGCTGCCGGCGACCTTCGCCAGTTCGGCATGGCCGATGCCCTTGGAATAATCGATGGCGGAAATCACGTCCGGCGTCACGCGCATCAGCACGGCGAAACGGCGGTCGGGGATGCCGGCGGCCTCGTATTCGGGGAATTTCTTCCACAACAGCTTGCGGGCGTGCTCGACCTCGGAATCGTCCTCGATCAGCAGCGCGTCGCCCGACATCGACAGGGCGCGGATCGCCGCCGGGTCGCTGCAGTCCTGGCCGATGGCGATGGAAACGCGGGAATCATGGGCGATGTTGGCCGATTTCTGGCCGTGCCGGTCGGTGAAGAAATACAGCACCAGCCCGTCATGCGCGAAGGCGACGATGGTCGTCTGCGGCGCGCCGTCGCGCCGCACCGTGGCGATGGCCATGATGCGGTTTTCGTCCAGCGTCGCCAGAATGAAATCCTTCAGTTCCTTGCGCATCGTCCTGCCCCCGCTTGCGGTTGCCTCTGCCCTCGGGCATGAGTTTTCGCGCCCTTCCGCGTCCTCGCGCATTGAGCCGGCTCAAACATGCCCCGATACAAGCTTACGATCGAATTCGATGGCCGTCCCTTCGTCGGCTGGCAGCGTCAGGCCAATGGCCTGTCGGTGCAGCAGGCGCTGGAAGAGGGCATCGCCGGTTTTACCGGCAAGCATGTGACGGTGCATGGCGCGGGCCGCACCGACGCCGGCGTCCACGCCACCGCCATGATCGCCCATATCGACCTTGAGCGCGACTGGCGGCCCGATGTCGTGCGCGACGCCGCCAACGCCCATATCAAGCCGCGGCCCGTCGCCATTCTCGCCGTCGAGCGCGCCGCGGACGATTTCGAGGCGCGCTTCTCCGCCATTCGCCGGCATTATGTCTACCGCATCTGCAACCGCCGCGCGCCGGTGACCTGGGGGCAGGGCCTCGTCTGGCACATCGCCCGCAAGCTCGACGTCGCGGCGATGGACGAAGCCGCCAAGCGCCTGCTCGGCAAGCACGATTTCACCACCTTCCGCGCCTCGGAATGCCAGGCCGCGAGCCCCGTCCGCACGCTCGAGCGGCTCGACGTCGTCGCCATGGGCGAGGAAATCCACGTGCACGCCTCGGCCCGCTCGTTCCTGCACCATCAGGTGCGCTCAATCGTCGGTTCGCTGGAACATGTCGGCAGCGGCAAATGGACCGCCGACGATCTCGAAGCGGCGCTGCACGCCCGCGACCGCAAGCGTTGCGGCATGGTCTGCCCGCCAGATGGGCTGTACCTGACAGGGGTGGATTATCCTTGACCCCCTCATGCTGAGGAGGCCCGTAAGGGCCGTCTCGAAGCATGCGCCAAGGCTGTGCCCTGCGGCCCGCCCTTCGAGACGCGCCGCGTTGCGGCGCTCCTCAGGACGAGGGGCCGCTTGCGTGAAGAGTCGCGGTCCTCAGCCGAAATACGCGTCGAGAATGCGCCGGTAGATGCGCGTCAGGCCCTCGATGTCGGCAACGGCGGCGCGTTCGTCGACGGCGTGCATGGTCTGGCCGACAAGGCCGAATTCGACGACCGGGCAATAGGAGGCGATGAAGCGCGCGTCCGACGTGCCGCCGGTGGTCGACAATTGCGGCTGGCGGCCGGTCTCTACGGCGATGGCGCCGGCCACGAGATCGACGAACGGCCCCGGCGCGGTCAGGAAGGCCGGCGCGTTCGACGGGTCGAAGCTCAGGGTGAAATTCGCCCCCGGCGCGGCCTCGGCGACGCGGCGGCGCAATTCGTCGGCCAGCGTCTCGGCGGTCCACAGGTCATTGAAGCGGATGTTGAACCGCGCCCGCGCCTCGGCCGGAATGACATTGGTCGCCTTGTTGCCGACATCGACGGTGACGATCTCCAGATTGGAGGCGTCGAAATGCGCCGTGCCGGCGTCGAGCGGCGTCGCCGTCAGCGCCGTCAGCAGCTTCAGCAGATGCGGAATCGGATTGTCGGCGAGATGCGGATAGCCGACATGGCCCTGCTTGCCATGCACGACGATGCCGCCGTTGAGCGAGCCGCGCCGGCCGATCTTGACCATGTCGCCGAGCGCATTCGGGTTGGTCGGCTCGCCGACGATGCAATGGTCGAATTTTTCGCCCTGCGCCTCGGCCCATTGCAGCATCTTGATCGTGCCGTTGATCGCCGGGCCTTCCTCGTCGCCGGTGATGAGGAAGCCGATGGAGCCCTTCGGCGCGCCCTTCTTGGCGATATAATCGAGCGCCGCGGCGACGAAGGCGGCGATGCCGCCCTTCATGTCGACCGCGCCGCGCCCCCACACCATTCCGTCGGCGATCTCGGCCGAGAACGGATCGTGCCGCCATTTCGCCGCGTCGCCCGTCGGCACCACGTCGGTATGGCCGGCAAACAGCAGGTGCGGCCCCTGCGTGCCGATGCGCGCATAGAGATTGTCGATGTCGGGCGTGCCGGCTTCCGAGAATTTCAGCCGCTCGGTGCGGAAGCCCGCGCCTTCGAGAACGACCTGCAGATAGGCCAGCGCGCCGTGGTTGTCCGGCGTCACCGACGGGCAGCGGATCAGGTCGCGGGTGAGGTCGAGGGCGGTCGGGGTCATGCGCTTTGCGACTCCAGCGGGTCGGGTCCGTAGGCGTTCGCGCCGGCTTGGCCGCGCCGCACGCCTTCGATGATCAGGGCGAGGATGACCAGAATGAGCGGCGCGCCGATGACGAGTCCCGGCCACAACAGCTCGCCCTTCGGCGTCTCCAGCGGATAGATGGCGTCGATGGCGTGCAGGGCGAGCGTCAGGGCGCTGTAGACCACGCCGGCGCGCGCGTCCTGTCCGCGGTCATGCATCCGTTTGACGATGAGCGCGTAGCTCGGCCAGGCGATGGCCAGCATGACGACAAAGCTGCCGATGCGATACCATTGCGCCGCCGGCGTCGCGGCCACGCCTCTGGCGTCGAACATCAGGGCGACGACATTGGCGAGGGCGACCAGGATGAACAGCGCCAGAACGCCGAGCCAGAACGGCTTGCGGCTGAGCCGCCCCTCGCGTGAGAGGAACAGCGCCGCCAGGCTCATGGCGTCTCCGCCGCGCCGCGCCGCGCCATCAGCGCGAAAGAAGCGATCGCCACCGCGATCAGCACGGCGTCCGCTACATAGGCGATCCAGATCGGAAACACGTCCGAGACGCGCGGATGCAGCCAGTGCGCCGCCCCGGCGATCAACGCCGCCAGGGGCAGCAGCCCGGCGATGGCCGTCGGCTGGCCGGCTGCGCGCAGCCGCTTGATGCTGAGATTGACGTAGGACACGCCGATCAGGATCGTCGCGATGGCGTAGGCGAACAGGTAGAGATAGACGGCGATCGTCAGCGGATCGACGAAGGCGCGCTGCGCCAGGCTGCGGTTGGCGAAGGGCGCCAGCCCCAACCAGACGCGCGTCAGCGCGAGGAACAGCACGGCGAGCAGCAGCGCGCCGCGCATCCAGACGCCCCGCCCGATCCGCCCCTCGTCGGAGCGGAACAGGAAATGCGCGCTGTGTCCGCCGAACCAGCGCATCAGTCGCGCAGCAGTTCGTTGATGCCGGTCTTCGAGCGCGTCTGCGCGTCGACCGTCTTGACGATCACGGCGCAATAGGTCGACGGGCCCTGCGAGCCGTCCGGCAGCGGCTTGCCCGGCAGGTTGCCCGAGACGACGACCGAGAACGGCGGCACATAGCCGACATGCACCTGACCGGTGGCGCGGTCGACGATCTTGGTCGAAGCGCCGATATAGACGCCCATCGCCAGCACCGAGCCCT